>CEQY01165156.1_pt1 | contig 16556 bp, 20 predicted proteins | sample 361391 | NCBI WGS metagenome assembly CEQY01 (sample SAMEA2621075, study PRJEB7988) | marine metagenome | isolation source: saline water (ENVO:00002010), including | reverse complement strand
CATAACCTTAAAAACAAAATGAAAGTTATAACAATCAATGTGTGTGGAATTAGAGCAAGCCAAAAAAAGGGGTTATTCGAGTGGCTGAATAAGACAAAAGCTGATTTTGTTTGTATGCAGGAAACAAGGGCACTTGAAGAACAGATTTCTCAAAGTTGTTTCTATATGAAAGGATACGAGAGATATATGAATGTTGCTGAAAAAAAAGGCTATAGTGGTGTCGCAATTTATACTAAACATAAGCCTATAAATGTTCAAAAGTCTTTTTCTAAATCAATATTTGAAAAAGAAGGACGTTTTATATTGACTGAGTATAAGAATTTCGATGTCATATCTATATATTTTCCGTCAGGATCATCAAGTGATAAAAGACAATTACTTAAATATAAATTTATGAATCTATTTGAAAAGTACGTTAAAGAAAAAATCAAAAATAAAAGAGAAATGATAATTTGTGGTGATTACAATATTGCTCACACTAAAGATGATATAAAAAATTGGCAATCAAATCAGAAAAATTCTGGCTTTCTTCCAAAAGAAAGAGAATGGATGACAAAACTAATTAATAAAATAGGTATGAAAGATGCCTTTCGTGAAAAGTGCAAGAAGTCTGATATTTATACATGGTGGTCTAACAGAGGTAATGCATATAAGAATAACGTTGGATGGAGAATTGATTATCAGATGGTTACAGAAAAATTTTCTAGAAAAATAACAAGTGTTTCTGTTTATAATAAAAATAGATATTCAGATCATGCGCCACTCATAATCAGTTATGATGTATAACTCATTAAAAGATATTATTTCTCCTTACCTTGAAAAGAGAATAATTACTTCTATGATAATGGGCTTTGTCTCAGGATTACCTTTATTATTAACTATTACATTACTTCAAGCATGGCTAACTGATGAAAATGTTTCAAAATCCACGATTGGTTTATTTGCACTCATAGGTCTTCCATATTCATTAAAGTTTTTATGGGCACCAATATTTGATAGATATATTATATCTTCTCTTGGAAGAAGAAGAGGTTGGTTATTAATTATTCAAATTCTTTTAATTGTTTCTATTTTCATGTTAGGTCAATCTAATCCAGAAATTAATTTATTTAACGTTGCGATTCTATCTTTGGCTCTGACTTTTTTTTCTGCATCACAAGATATTCTTATCGATGCATATAGAAGAGAAAGTCTTTTTGAAAATGAACAGACGATTGGTGCTTCTGCATATGTACTAGGATACAGGATTGGTGCGCTAGCTGCTGGTGCTGGCGGTCTTATATTAGCAGATGTGTACTCATACTCTTTTGTTTATACTCTTATGTCTTTAATAATGTTAGTCGGTGTAATAACAACATTTTTAAGCCGTGAACCTGATGTAGAAATTAAATCATACACTCTAAAAGAGTCTATTATTGAGCCATTTAAAGAATTTTTTGGTAGGTACCAGGATGAAACCTTTGAAATAAAAAACTATACGCCATATTTAATATTATTATTCGTCTTGCTATATAAAGTTGGTGATACTATGGCACATTCACTTAGTACAAATTTTTATTTAGAAATAGGTTTTTCTAAAACTGAAATAGGAACTGTAGTAAAATTTTTTGGATTGGGAGCAACTCTGCTCGGTGCTTTCATAGGTGGTGCTTTGTCCCTGAAAATAGGTCTATTCAAATCTTTAATTTATTTTGGTATTTTTCAATTAGTAGCAACTCTTGGTTTTGCAATACTATTTTATACAGGAAATAACCTTTTCATGCTTATAACAGTTATCAGCCTAGAAAATCTAGCCGCAGGTATGGGATATACAGCATATCTTGCATTTATTGCACATATGACGTCAAAAAATTTTACTGCAACACAATTTGCATTAATGACAGCACTGATGTCATTGCCTAGAACGTTTCTCTCTGGAACTTCAGGTTATTTAGTGGAATTTTTAAATTGGGATTTATACTTTGTCTTTTGTTCTTTAATAGCCATACCTGCTCTGTTAATATTAAAAAAAATAAAGTTTATAATAAAGGATGAATAATTTTAATACAGCGGATTTGTGTGATGAGCACAATCTTTTAATAGCTAAACCAATTTTCCAAACATACGGGGCTAACACACATTGCTCTGGAAAAATCAAAACAGTTGAAGCAATAGAAGATAACTCATATGTAAAAAAACTTTTGCAAACCGATGGTAGCGGGTGTGTTATGGTTATCGATGGCAAAGCATCAGATAAATGTGCACTTGTAGGAGATAATCTAGCAGCACTAGCGGTTAGAAATAACTGGTCAGGTATAATCGTTAATGGTTGTATACGTGATAGTGTAGAAATTAATAATATTTCGATATCTATAAAAGCCCTTCGTCTAGTTCCTAACAAAAGTGAAAAAAAAGATGTAGGTAAATATGGTTTAGATCTTCATTTTGCAGGAATTACATTTAAGGAAAATGAATATATCTACTCAGATCCAGATGGAATTGTCATATCAAACGTGAAGCTAAAATAAAGTGGAAAGTAGCTTTATCGATATAAAGAACATTAGTCTTATCAAACAAGACAAGCATATAATTAGCAACTTCTCATTAGAAATTTTACAAGGCGAAAAAATAAATATTTATGGCAAGAATGGATCTGGTAAAACAAGTTTACTAAAAATTATAGCTGGTATAACACAACCTTCATCTGGAAAAATAGTAATTGGCCATAATGTAGTATTTAGCAATGATATTTTTTATATAGGACACAAGTATGGATTAAAAAATGAAATTTCCATAAGAGACAATCTAACCTATATTCTAAATCTGAATGGCGCAAAAAAAGAAGTAGATGTAGAAAAGGAATTAAGTTTTTATGATATAAAAGCACCAATTCACAGTACAGTTAAATACTTATCACATGGACAAAAAAAAATTGTGAGCTTAATAGCTCTTACATTAATAAATAATAAAATTTGGATTTTAGATGAACCTTTTACTGGACTTGATCAATGTGTTGCAGATAAATTCATTACCAGATTTGATAGTCATGTACAAAAATTAGGTAGTATTATAATTACAAGCCATAATAAAAAAGAGGGTTTCAAGAATATAGAGCTATGCTAAATGTTTTTTTCTCAATAATTAAAAGGGATATGAGGGTTATTTTGAATTCTGGAACGAAAATATATATGCCCATTGTATATTTATTGTTAATACTTACTTTTTTTTCTATAAGTCTAGAGAACACCACCTTAGGAGGCTACAAGAATATTCTACCTCAAATTATATGGCTAGCCTGTTTATTAGTGAGTTTACTCAATATGGACATTTTATATAAAGAAGATTTCGAAGATGGTACATTAGAGGGAATCATAATTAACTCTGAACTCCTAGAAATTAATATACTAGCAAAGATATTCTCATATTGGTTTTTTACTATAGTTCCATTAGTACTAGTCGGAGTAATTATGAATATATTACTAACATCAGATATAATCACATCTTATGTATTGTTTACTAGCCTAATATTAGGGACATTTGCAATATCACTTATTGGGTCAATAGCGGCTTCTTTAACGCTATCAATACGAGGTAATAATCTTTTATTATCCACAATAGTTTTGCCTTTAGACATACCTATTCTAATATTTGGCACAAGTGCTGTTTATAATTCTTCTTCAGGAATTAGTTACACTTCCGAATTATTGTTTCTTGTTCTTTTAATGGTGCTATTCTTGATAATATCTCCATTTGCATCGTGTGTTGGCTTAAGAAATAGCTTAGATTGATTTAGTCCAAGACTTACTCTTTTCATTTTGTAGTAAAATATTCTGAGATGATTTAAACATTGTTCCTAAGAAAAAAAGTGTAAAACCAATTGCAGTAACAATCAACGGATAGAGCATCTCTCCGGCAATACTAGGTGTGCTTAATTTTATTACCGAAGGTCCTTGATGAAGTGTATTCCACCATTCAACTGAGAAATGAATAATTGGAATATTTATGAATCCAACAATGGCTAAAATATTCACAGATGTAGTTGCCTTCTTTTTATCCTCAAATGACCCATGTAATAAAAGAATAGATATATAAATGAAAAATAAAATCAACTCTGATGTAAGTCTTGCATCCCATGCCCACCACGTTCCCCACATGGGCTTACCCCATATAGCACCAGTAACCAATGTGAATAGGGTGAAAATTGCACCAAGCTTACAAGAAGCCAACAAAATAGTGTCATAAACTTTTATATGCCATATTAGTGAGATGAGGGCAGAAAAAAAAACGAGGGTATATGCAAACAGGGAGATCCATGCACTAGGAACATGGACATACATTATTCTAAAAGCATCACCCTGCTGATAATCAGATGGTGCGTGGAAAAGACCCTGATACAGACCATATGTAATGAATATTAGAGCGAGTATAAGAAGCCATGGTACAATCCGAGCTGTAAAGTTGTAATACCCTTGAGGTGAAATTGTGGAAAAAAGTTGTTTAAACATAACTACTAAAAAATGATAGCATACAATTAAATTCTATGGCTGATAATAATAAATTAAAGGAGTATGAGAAAACTATGACTACATGGTGTAAAAGCATACATGGTAAATATAAACTAATGAAAAAACTCAATAAAAAGGCTTTTATTAAGTCGATCCAACCAAAGAAAGACTCTGGATAATTGTACTTTCATATTTTTTTATATCTCCGTTTAAGACGAAAAATGGTCCATTTCGATAATTATTTGTATGACCATAAGAGAATCTCTCTAAGTTTTTATCTAGAAAATGTCCACCTGTTTCCTCAATAATGCATTGACCCGCTGCAGTGTCCCATTCATGAGTAGGGCCAAGTCTCAAAGACAGATGGCCTTTACCCTCAGCTATTCTTGCAAATTTTACAGCACTAGACATGAATATAATATTTGAGTCTTTAAAATTAGCTTTTAGCATATTTACTAGTTTTTCTCTTATCGCAGAACTTACATAAATATTATTTTGGGTGACTTGATTTTTTATACTTCTTGGCTTTACAAATTTTTCATTAATTAAATAGCTACCTTTATTTTGTATTGCATAATAAAATTCATTCTTAGATGGGATATATATTATGCCAAACACTGGGTAATTATCTTTTATATATGCAATACAGATACAAAAATCTTTACCTCCATTAATATAGTTTTTAGTTCCATCAATGGGATCAACTAACCAGTAGGAAGAATTAGTATGATTAGTATTATCGCTTTCCTCTGAAACAATAACGTCCCCTTTAAAGTTCTCTGAAATATGACTAACTATAATTTCACTTGAGTATATATCTATATTCGTCACAGGGCTGTTATCTGATTTCAGGATAACATTTAAATCTTTTTGGCCATCAAGCTGAACTCTTCCTAGGTCTTTACATAATTCATAAAAACTAGAGATATGTTTATCAAATTTATTATTAATCATACAATTAGATATAATTTAAAGCAGCATAAACTCTAGAGTCAATAATTTCTGATTCATTGAGGAATGTCTGTATATTACTTTTGTGAACCCTTACTTGTTCTAACTCTTCTGGCTCATCACCACTCAAGCGTGAGGGTTCTAAGTTTTTTGCAAGCATGATATATGTGATATGATCAATATATCCTGGAGCGAGATATATCTTCTTAACAAAATTAATATCAATAGATTTATATCCTATTTCCTCTTGCAGTTCTCTATTAGCAGCCTCGTACATGTTTTCATCTTTATCAATTTTTCCTTTTGGGAAAGTAATCATGTAATCATCTATGGCGGCCGCGTATTCTTTTATAAATATAATCTCATCATGAATTATTGGCACAACAAGTACAGCTCCTTTACCATTACCTGATATAATTTCATATTTAAGTATCTTATCTCCAAACTTAATATCAGCTTCTTTTATATTAAAAAGTTTTGTCTTATAAATAGATTTTTCCTTAAGTATTTTTGGCATGATGTACAATGGTTATGAATGATAATACAATATGGATGATGATAAGAAAAGATATAGAGTGCTTATTAATTGATATGGATGGTGTAATACTAGATAACACTTATGATAATAATTTTTGGCAAAATCATATACCAAACGTATTATCTGAAAAAAAAAATATTTCATTCAAAGATGCAAAGTGTCTAGCAGTACAAATTTTTAATTATAAAAAAAATTCAAAGGATTGGTACGATCTAGATTATTGGTCAAATATGCTGGGTATTGATATTGAAGCTGAGAAGAAATCAGAAGAAAGTCTGAGCAAAATTAAATTGTATGATAATGTGACTGATACACTATCAGAACTTAAAAAAAATATAAGGCTGATTCTGATAACTAATGCTCATCGTAAAACATTAAATATTAAATTAGACAAATATAATATTGAACCTTACTTTGATGCAATGGTTTGTTCACATGAGCTCAATTATGTTAAAGAGGACATACAGCTATGGTATATGCTTCGTTCAGAGTATCGATTAAATTATGACAAAACTGTATTAGTGGAGGATACAATAAATAACATAAATGTTGCTTTATCAGCAGGTGTATCATCCGCTATTTATGTTGGAGATGAAGACTTCAAGCCATCAGATAGAATTTTAAAACTAAACTCAATTAATCAACTTCTTTCTGCAATCAATTAAAGATAAATCACTATAATTATTAGATTTTGGAAATTTTTCCTCGACACGTACCATTATACGATTTTTTTTATAGATAGTAACTCGCAAGACACAATCCTCTAGAACAACATAATTAATATTAGATTTTTTAAATTTAGGATTCTTAAAAAGTAATGATGCTAAAGATTTTTCTTTTAAGTATTTTATATAAATCATTCTGCCTTTCAAATAACCTACTGGTGTGTATGAAATAGCTGTAATCGGTTTATCAAGATTACCGTTGATTTCAACCTTCCTAACAAAAGAATATCTTTTAGAGAAATTACTAAATCCGTTAGTAAGATTAACCTCAGATGATATATGTTTCACATAAGGTTTATTTTTGATGATTCTTTTAGTTAAAGAGGAATTATCAACGAGCAATCTTTTTAAATTATTAGGAAGATTTCTTAATTTTCTCTCTACAAACCATTTTTTATTAGAGCTGTATTTCATTACCTTCTTTTATATTCCAACGTTTTTTTAACTCTCTAATTTTAGATGATGGTAATTCATATTCAAAACTCTTTATGTATGTAATATTATTCATAATATCGTTGATGTTCGATATTCTATAGTTGTCTGGCATTCCAGACTGTTTATTTCCTAAATATGTTCCCGTGCCTCTCAATTTCAGATCATACTCAGCTACATCAAATCCAGAATGATGGTTTTCAAGATACATTAATTTTTCAATAGATTCAGCTTTAGTTTTAGAAGAGTAAACAAGATAACAGAATCCTTTATTTTCACCTCTACCTACTCGCCCTCTTAGCTGATGTAGTTGCGCTAGACCAAAAAGTTCTGAATTTTCTATAACTAGGCAGTTAGCATTAGGACAATCAACACCAACCTCAATAACACTAGTTGCAACTAATATATCAATATTGCCAGTATTGAAATTATTTATAATTTTTATCTTTTCTTCAGAAGACATTTTCCCATGCAAAAGTGAAACTTTACATTTAGGAAATGATTTTTTTATATTGTCGGAAAATACTTTTACAGACTGTACACCCACATCTAATGTATCCTCTACTCTTGTACATACCCAATATACTTGCATTTTATTTTTTAAATGATTCTTTACAGATGCAACAACTTCCTCTCTTTGCTTATCATCTATAATTTTTGTAGTAATAACTTTTCTATTAGATGGTTTGTCCTGTATTGTAATGTAGTTCATACTTTCGTATAACACTAAAGCTAGTGTCCTAGGAATAGGTGTAGCTGACATATAAATCAAGTGAGGTTGCTTTTTGTAGGTTGATGATATTTTCTGTCTTTGTTTAACGCCAAATTTATGCTGTTCATCAATTATTACTAAAGCTAAGCTAAGGAATTTAAAATCATTGAATAATAATGCATGTGTTCCCACGAGAATAGATATTTTTCCATTTGCTACCCTATGTTTAATTTCTAATTTTTTTTGCTCTGGTGTTTTGCCACTAATCATTGCAACTTCTCCATAGGTATTTAGATATTTTGAAAATGTTTGAAAATGCTGAGTACATAGTATTTCAGTTGGAACTAGTACAAGGCATTGGTGTCTATTAGTTATTGCGTGTAGACATGCAATAATTGCAACGATAGTTTTACCACAACCTACATCACCCTGTATTAAAACTTTTGAAGGTGTTGAACGATTAAATGAGTCAGTGATACACGATATTGCTTCATTTTGACCATATGTTAACTTAAATGGTAAAGAAGACAGAAATGTTGATAATATTTTTGATTCTATTTTTAATAAGAAAGACTCCTTTTGTTTGTATTTAGCGACGGTTTCCATAAATTCATGCTTATGTAGATATATCTCCTCTAATACAAGTCTTTGTCTTGCAAAAGTATATTCTTTGCTAGCATCTGAATAATTTCCCTCAGGGAAATGGAGTTTTTTCATAGCCTTAAGTAGTGACATAGATTCAAAATTATTATGAAAGTAATCATCTAAAGGTGTAAAAGCATATTCTTTTGAGAAAATAGAAAATGCCTGTCTAATTAAATTTCTGATTTTTGATTGAGAAATTTTACCTCTAGTTGAATATTTAGGAATTATTTCGTCAAGTTGTACATTGGGTTTTATAATTTCAACTTCAGGATGTATTAATTCTAATTTATTAGTTTTTTTTATGATATTACCAGAAACCCTAATGCTCATTCCTTTCTTTAAATTCATAAAAATAATAATCTTATGAATGAAACGTACACTTATTATCCCAGCATCTGATTGAATCATGAGTATGTAGTTTGGTTTAAAACCACTGGTTCTGGTGGTTTTTATAATCTCACCAGAAATTGAGACAAATTCACCATTTTCTAAATTTTTTATGTCTTTCGTTTCTGACTTATCAACTAAATCTATAGGCACCATTGAAAGCAAGTCAAATAATGTCTCTACACCTATTTCAGAGAAAAGTTGTTTTGTTTTTATGCCTACGCCGCTTAGTGATGTAATACTCTGAGAAATACCATCAGAATATTTTTTCATAACCTATTCTTTATATAAAATTGCATCGATTTCGATGCTAACATCTTTTGGTAACCTGCTAACTTCAACAGCTGCTCTAGCAGGATATGGTTCATTGAAATATTTTGACATAACAGTGTTTACAACTGAAAAGTTTTCAAGATCCTTCAGATAAACTGTTAACTTGACGCAATCATTTAGGGTGCAACCTGATGTTCTGGCAATATTACTCAAGTTATTCAAAACAACCTCAACCTGATCATTAAAAGTATCGCCAGAAATACTCATATCACTGTAATTAAGTGGGATTTGACCTGATATGAAAATATAATCTCCGGCTTCTATTGCTTGTGAATATGTGCCTATCGCAGATGGTGCAGTATCACATGATATCTTTTTTTTTGTCATGGCTTTTTTCTAGTATGACCTGCTTCTTTTAATCTTTCTAAGTATTTATGCCAATTTTCTTGATAATTTTTGCACAGGCTATATAAATGCTCCCATGAGTATAATCCTGTATCATGACCGTCGTCAAAAACTATTCTTACAGCATAATTACCTACAGGTTCGAGTCTATCAATAGCAACATCTTCCTTGTTAATTTGTAGTTTTTCTTGTCCCGGACCATGACCTTTTACTTCAGCAGATGGAGAAAAACATCTTAGGTATTCAGAAGTGATATCATTGCTGTAACCATCTTCAAAAGTAATTGACAGTGTATTAGTTTTTTTTATATATATTAGTTCTGTAGGTTTTATCATAGAATATATCTGCTCAGGTCCTCGTTTTCTGCATATTCTATTAAATTTTTATCAACGTAATCTGCATCTATAGTAATTTGAGTTTCTTTTTTGTCGCTTGCTTCGAAAGAAAGTTTTTCTAATAATCGTTCCATTATGGTGTGAAGTCTTCTTGCTCCTATATTTTCAGTTTTCTCATTAACTGTCCATGCAATTTTTGATAATCTACTAATTGCGCTTTTATCGAATTTAATATCTACACCCTCTGTTTTCATAAGAGCTATATACTGCTCGGTTAATGAATAGTTTGGTTCTTCTAGAATTTTTTCAAAGTCATCCACAGACAAGGCATTAAGCTCTACTCTAATAGGAAGACGACCTTGTAGTTCAGGAATTAAATCTGAGGGTTTTGAAAGATGGAATGCTCCTGATGCAATGAATAATATATGATCTGTCTTAATAGGGCCATGCTTAGTATTAACAGTACTACCCTCCACTAGTGGAAGTAAATCTCTCTGTACCCCCTCTCTAGAGACATCTGCACCATTAGCATTAGCTCTCGATGAAACTTTATCAATCTCATCAATAAAAACTATTCCGTTTTGTTCAACTTGTCTAATAGCATCTTGCTTTATATCATTATCATTTACTAATTTGTTTGCTTCTTGCTCAGCAACTACCAATAAGGCATCTTTGATTTTCATTTTTTGTGTTTTAGTTTTATTACTTGATAAATTTTTAAACATTCCTTGAAGCTGGTCAGTCATTTCTTCCATCCCTGGTGGTGCCATAACTTCGAAAGACGGATTATTGGCTTGAATGCCTATTTCTATCTCTTTATCATCTAGCTTTCCTTCTCGTAAATCTTTTCTTAAGGTCTGTCTTGTATCATGATTACTCAGAGAATCACTATTTTTTACATCATTGGTAAAGTCCGAACTTCTTTGTGGCAATAAATGGTCTAATATTATTTCCTCTGCAAGTTCTTCAGACTCACGGTAGACTCTAGTCATGGCTTTTGATTTTGCTTGATTTATAGCTATCTCTGTTAAGTCTCTTATTATAGAATCAACCTCTTTCCCAACATAGCCGACTTCAGTAAACTTAGTAGCTTCAACTTTAAGAAATGGGGCATCAGCTAAATGTGCAAGTCTTCTGGCAATTTCAGTCTTTCCAACACCTGTTGGTCCAATCATAAGAATATTTTTTGGTGTAATCTCGTTACTAATATTATCTGGGAGCTGTAATCGTCGCCACCTATTACGAAGTGCTATAGATACTGCTCTTTTTGCATTCTCTTGACCTATGATATGCTTATCTAGTTCTTCAACAACTTGTTTGGGTGTCATTTCAGACATCAATTTTCTCCACTGTTAAATTAGAATTGGTGTAAATACAAATATCAGATGCTATGTTGAGTGATTTTTTAACAATATCTTCTGCTGTTAAATCTGTATTTTCATATAAAGCTTTAGCAGCAGCTTGAGCATACGAACCGCCTGAACCTATTGCTAAAATTGAATCTTGCGGTTCAATAACATCACCATTTCCAGAGATTAATAATGATACATCTTTATCAGCGACGATTAAAAGTGCCTCTAAATTTCGTAGAATCTTATCTGTTCTCCAATCTTTAGCTAACTCTACCGCTGATCTAGTTAAATGCCCGCTATATTTTTCAAGTTTGCTCTCAAATTTTTCAAAAAGTGTAAATGCGTCTGCAGTAGCTCCTGCGAAACCAGCAAGAACTCTATCCTTATAAAGCCTTCTTACTTTTTTTGCGTTGTTTTTCATTACAGTATTACCAAGTGTAACTTGGCCATCGCCTCCAATGACCACCTCATTTCCCCTTCTCACACCAATAATCGTTGTTCCATGAAATGTTTGTTCGTTCATAATATTATGCTCTAGGATGACTGTCTTTATATACCTTGTTCAAATGTTCAAAATCCATATTCGTATATATTTGAGTCGTACTTATATCCTCATGTCCTAAAAATTCTTGTACAGCTCTTAAATCTCCCGATGCTTCTAATAAATGAGTTGCACAACTATGTCTTAATGTATGGGGTGATATCTTACAATTCAAGCCCTGTTTTTTAACCCAAAAGTTAATCCTCGTTTGAACAGAGCGATTCGATAATCTGCCACCAAATTTATTTATGAACAGCGCATCAGATGTGGGATTAAAATCAGTTCTTTTATTTATCCATGCTGAAAGTGCAATAGCAGCATGTGCGCCCAAAGGTAATATTCTCTCTTTTTTGCCTTTTCCAATTACCTTGACATACTTTGACATACTATCAACTGAATCAATGTTCAGCTGTGTAAGTTCTGAAAGTCTCAAAGCAGAACTATACATTAACTCAATTGCAGCCTTATCTCTTATTGCAGCAGCTGAAGATTCAGTAATGTTACATAAAAGGTCAACATCATCTATAGATAAAATATTGGGTAGTTTTTGTGAAATCTTTGGAGTTTTAATTCCAGACATAGGTGATGAATTAATTACTGAAGACTTGAGTAGAAATGAGTAAAATGATCTCAAGGTAGAAGCTTTTCTTGCTAGTGATTTTGAAGATAAACCAATTTTATGTAGCTCAATAAAAAAGTTCTCGATGTCCTCCTTCAGACAATTTTGAATCTTAGTTTTTCTTAATATAAAAAAAACATTATACTGCTTTAAATCAATAGAGTAATTTTTAATCGTATCTTTAGTATAAAGCTTCTCATATTTTAAATAATTGAGGAAATCTTTTATGTAAACTGAATCGCTATTCAAGATAGCCATCCCCATCATATGAGCTAGGACCAATTAATTCGAAAGAGTTTAAGTGGTTTTTAGTAACCTCTAATATGCCACCTTTTTGCTGAATTTTTATATTATAGTTATCAATTTCGTGTTTATTCTCTAATTCAAACAATCTAAAAAGACAAATAGCAGCAGCGGTAGCTCCACTACCGCAGGATTCTGTGTAACCTGCACCACGTTCATTGACTGTCAATTTGACAATACTTTCACTATTGTTTAAAAATTCTTTTGCATTTTCAATAAAACCTATATTCATCTCATATCCAAAAATTTTTTTTAGTATTTTTGATATTGAATCTTTGTTTTTAAGACAATTTGCTGAAAAAACTACGCTATGCTCATTTCCTATAGATAAAGGAATAAATGAAAAATTTATATTAGAATCTTTATCATCTACAGATGTAATAATTCCGTCACTTGATAAACTTATGTGCTCATTATATGGACATTTCATGAAATTTGGCATACCCATATCTATGTATATTAAATCATCTTTAATTTTCGAATGGTAAGGTCTGTTGCAAATTATAATGTTAGTATTACAAAGATCATATTTTTTGTTCAAATAAAGCATAGTTGCTCGTATCCCGTTACCACACTGACATGCAATAGAACCATCCTGATTATATACTTCGCATTTGATATTACTTTTATCGGATGTGTCGATAATAAAGAGCTGGTCACAGCCGATGCTGTCTCTACTGCAGTAATTCTCTATCATATCTCTAGTGAGCTTAGTCTCAATTTTATGTTTTTCAATCAAGATAAAATCATTTCCCTGACTATTAAGTTTTGAATATGGCGTCATCTTTTTAATTTAATACTAACAAAAAAATGTCTATCTGAAACAGATTTAACAGTAAAAGATATCCTATTGATCTTACTAAGCTGTGTCTTTACTTCTTCAATTGTGTATGATGCACGAAGTGAATTTTCAAAGTCTTTCCTAAGAATTGAATCATTGCTTCCATATGTTTGAAGTAATTTTTCAAGAGAACCCTCATCATCAGGTCTTTTCAGATCCATGCATACAATAATACCATTATTGTTTACAAGTCTTATCAGGTTGTTCCAGAACGATGTAATATCATTAATATGATGTATTAAACTATTATTAATAACAATATCAAACTTGTCATCTATCAGTAGTTTATTATCTATTAATCCTCTGATTATTTTTAGATTCCTAATTTTATTACTTTTTAATTTTTTATGAAATTCTGAAAGCATTGCTCTCGAGCCATCAACTGCTGTTATGTTACATCTCTGTTTTTTGAGAATTATTATAGGTATCTCACCATCTCCACAGCCAACATCTAATATTTTTGTTTGGAGATTGATGTTAATTAAACTAAACAGGTTGTTGACAAAAAGATTGTTAGATTCGCTAAAATCAGCACAAGAGTATGCATGGGCCTGTTGAATACCCTCCATTAATTCTGGTTCAGGGACTCTTCTCACTGCCTTTCATTAGAAATGATTTGATCTAGGGTATCACGAGATCTAATTTCTTTTACTTCACCATCACTAATAAGATATTCCGCTGGTTTAGGTCTTGTGTTGTAGTTTGAAGACAAAACGAAACCATATGCTCCAACATCTTCTACTACAAGAAATTCTGATTCTGAGGCATTTAAACTTCTGTCTTTACCTAAGAAGTCTGCACTCTCACACACTGGGCCAACTACATCAAAAAGCTTATTTTGCTTTTCATGTTTAATTACTGGCGTTATTTTATGATATGCAGAATATAAAGGAGGTCTTAATAGCTCCGACATGCTTGCGTCGACAATCATGAAATTTTTAGTTTTAGTCTCCTTAATATACTCAATTTTTGTTACAAGCAAGCCACAGTCACCAACGATTGATCGCCCTGGCTCAAATATAATTGTTGCATCTATATCAGATAATGAATCTGTAATCATATGCGTATATTTAGACTTGTCTACAATTTTGTCATTTTCGTAATTTATACCCAGTCCGCCTCCTACATCTATATGTGAAATAGCTATATTTTCTTTACCGAGCGCAGTAATAAGCTTTTTTATAGAACTTAGTGATTCGATGTATGGTTCTATAGATGTAATTTGTGACCCAATATGAAAATCAACACCAATAATATTAACATTAGATAAATTGCTCGCCTTTTTATATACACCTAATGCATCATTACAAGATATACCAAATTTATTTTCTTTCATTCCAGTTGATATATACGGATGAGTCTTAACTGATACGTCAGGATTTACTCTAATGGAAACCTCTGCTATACAATTCATTACTGCAGCCTCTTTATTGACAGCTTCAAGTTCAGATTCAGATTCGATATTAAAACATAAGATATTATTTGCTAAAGCGTATTTAATTTCATCTTGTGTTTTACCAACACCAGAATAAACAATTTTCTGTGGATCAGCGCCAGCTTTTATAACTCTGTAAAGTTCCCCTTTTGAGACAACATCAAAGCCCATTCCTTCTGATGCAATTATTTTTAATATCGATAAATTTGAATTTGCTTTAACAGAATAACAAAATAAAGTTTTATTATTTGCATAAGACATATACTCTTGAATATTTTTTTTGATTAGATTTTCGGAGTAAATATAAAATGGTGTTTGGATTTTTTTACATGTCTCACTTAAATCAAGGTTATCGAATATTAATTTATTGTTTTTGTATTCTAATGAGTTCAAATTAGTTATTAATCTTGATGATGTTTTTTGGTAAATTAAGTGGGCCCTTGTTGCCACAACTGCTGAGTATTACAAGAGCAAATATAAGCGGAACTATTATTAAGTATTTGTTTAATGAATATGCTGTCATTCTGATATTATAATCTAAATTACAAAAACATTTCATGAAGATTTAACGAAAATGGATAGAGAAATCATAACAGTTGGTAACAAGGAGTCTTCTGATATCGATTTTGTATGGTTTCATGGCTATGGAGCTAATAATTGGGGGTTTGAACCATTTATAAAATTACTAAATCTAAATTTAGACGGTAGACTCCATGTAATCATGCCTAATGCTCCCATACAAGATGGCAAAAGGTCTTGGTACCCGCTGCCAAGAGAACTAAAAGGGGTAATAGTAGAGGATGATGAGGGGATAATTATTGCGAAACAAAAAGTTCTATCTAACTTATCTGATTATATTAATAAAAATAAAAGGTTAATTATTGGTGGATTTTCTCAAGGAGCAGCATTAGCTTTATCACTTGGATTAAATGGTGACATTGATTGTGAAAGCATAGTAGCCATCTCTGGATATATACCTTCGGCATCACAAATAATTATCAAAAATAAAGATTTAAATGTATTTATTACTCACGGAAGAAAAGATTCTACTATATCAATTAATACGCATAAGATCTCAACAGACTTTCTAAAGAATAATGAAATAAATCATACGGAATTCATTGATGACTGTGGGCATACTATAAGCAAGCCAATGATAGACAATCTTACTGATTGGTTTTACTCAAAACTAAAAGAGGGCGAATAAGCCCTCTATAGTCTATGATATTATTTATTTCTCCAATCTTCTTCACCATCATCTCTGTGTCTTTGAGCTGCAGCTATAGCTGTCTCGCTACCATACTTTTCATTTATTTTATCTAAATGTTCAAAATGGTCAGCACGCCTATGAGTGAGGCACATTCCCTTTTTGTCTACTCCCCATAATGCATATGCAATGAAGTTCTTTAAATGATCTGGTGTTTGATCCATATGAGGAATTCCAAAGCGGATCAATAGATTATTTCTATCCGCACCTGTTGCTTTCTGTTCTTTCATTATACGCTGTACCTCAACTTGGAGATCTTTTGCATCTTCACCATTCCAAGAACCTACAACGGTTCCATCTGGTAAAATTAT
>CEQY01050201.1_pt1 | contig 16612 bp, 18 predicted proteins | sample 361391 | NCBI WGS metagenome assembly CEQY01 (sample SAMEA2621075, study PRJEB7988) | marine metagenome | isolation source: saline water (ENVO:00002010), including | reverse complement strand
GAATGGGGTGGTTGGGCAGATAATTTAAGCATGGTTATGTATATCATCATTCCTTGGCTATATAACATTTACAAGATGTCTAATTGGACTGTAGCAACACTATTAAAAACTTATACGGGAATAGTAATATTTTATGCTGTCATGCGAGGCCTATTCGGCGATGGAATGGGTATAGGTTTAAGTTTATTTGGAGTTTCAATAGGGCTTTGGGTGATTTCTGAATTCTTATATAAATTTTGGTCGCCAAACATGAGATTTATATCAGGATTCGTAGGATTTCTTGTTTTAATGTTATTTGGTACATCACCAATAGAAGTCTATGAAAATTTTAATGATTATTGGTGGATTATTTTCTTCTGGTTGCCTGGGTTATTAGCTAATAAAAAACCTGAAGGTGTTAGAACTTATAGATGGTATTTTATGGGAATGATAGCTTATCTAAGTGCGTTTGCTATTTGGTTAACTGGGGTTCCTGACAATGAATCATGTAATCCGGATACTATTTTTCAAGCTCATGGTTATTGGCATCTTTTAACAGCACTTTCTACTATTTTATTTTTTTATCACTATAGATCAGAAAAATTAATCAAGGATTAATTCACAACCAGTTCCGTTTAGATAGTCTTTAATTTCAGATTTTTCATTAGACGATAAACTATTGAATTCTTGTTTAATCCAACCCAAGCATTTAGATTGATAAGGAAATGTTTTTTGTTTCCATGATGAATTATCAATCTCTATTTCCCATACATCTTCTTTGTTTTCATAAGCTTTGTTATTAGCAATTAAGCAAGGAATATAAACTCTTCCAACTTCAGAAAAGATTTCATGTAATGTTTTAGGTAAATTTTCTAATGTGTTCCAACCGTGATCATTATTATCAAAATAATTTAATTCATTATCATTATCAGATTTACTCTTAACTCCAAAAAATTCACCCACTCCTCCTTTATTATGTAAACCAGATAAATCTGACATTATATTTACCCATGAAACACATCTAGGCGATTGTTTGTAAGCAATGTTTCTTGGTGTTGGATCAAAACCTACTAATTGTGTTAATTGTCCATACAAACCAAAATCAGCAGAAGAAGGGCGCATACCGAACATAAATGGGTTAATAGATAAATGTTTTTCCATTAAAGTTAAAAATCTTTTATAGCTCTTATCTATTAATTCAGCTGTATCATCATTTGATCCCACAACCCATAATCTATTTATTTGTCTATCTGCAATAACATCTGCAAATTCATTAATAACATCATCAGGAATATTTGATTTGTGTTGCAGCACAAGCATTTTCTTTGCATTTTCTGCGTCTTCTTTGAAATGCCATCGATAATGGAACATATATTTTGTAGTCCATTCATCTGCAAAGTCTTCAAGTAAATAATTTAAAAATTTTATTGATGGTGTATTAGGTATTACAGACTTACTTTCATATATATCTTCTAGTTCTCTAATAATTGGTGTTGTATCAGTTTTGGCAATATTTTTATCATTCCCATTATCAAATAACATTGTTGGCAATAAAACAGGTTTTGGGGGCTCTATATTTAAAAGTGATAAGTTATGAATAACATCGCCCCAAGACACCGTATAAGGTATATTTCTATATCTTAATAAAGCTAATATTTTTTGAGTATAAGGTGAACCAACATTTCCAAATACCTTTATTGGTTCTAACATTTATTGTCCTAACGCGTCTCCAGGGCCGCCGGCTCCTAAAGTAATTGCTTTTTGAAATGCAGGTCTAGATTCAATATTTGATACATATCTTTTTATATTTTCCATATCATCACTAACAGTTCCAAATCTATTTGACATGAAACATGAATGCCCCAACATACAATCTGCAGCTGAAAAATCTCCTATTAAATAATCTTTATTTTCTAGAAAATCATTTACTGGCATCAATGCTTTAGATAATAGATTGGTCGCTTGATTTAAAACTGTTTCATCACGCCTATCAGGAGGTAATAAAATTGTTTGAACTACAATTTGATTCATTGGAGGCATAACCATACCTTCACAATAATGAAACCATTGAAGATAGTATGGGTAGTCATTAGATTCAACAGCTGGTTTTAAACCTTTATCATCATATTTATCCAGTATGTATTGAATTATTGCTCCTGATTCAAAAATTGAAATATCTCCATCTTCTATTACAGGGACTCTTCCAAGAGCATGTCTTGCTCTATGTTCTGGTGATTTAAGTCCTTCTTTTGTAAATGGCAATATTTCTAATTCATATTCCATATTTAATTCTTCAAGAAGCCAGGCTACTCTTCCAGCTCTAGTATTTGGTGTTAAATATAGTTTTATCATCATAGACTCCTTATTTTTTGACGATTTTTGATGAATTTTTTACAAATTCTTCAGCTTTATCTTTATCCTTTAATAGATTTTCTACAGGTATTGGTATTTTAATACCTTCTTTCATTCCTGGTTGATCATACATTGCATTTTTCCATCTTTCTAAATTATCTAGACCATCTGTAGATACGCCAGACCAATTATGAGTTCTAACCCAACACCAATTTGCTATATCTGCTATTGAATAGTCACCAGCCAACCATTCATTTTTCATAAGATGCTTATCAAGTACCTCAAACAAGCGCCTAGATTCATTTTGGTATCTATCAATGGCTGGTTGAATCTTTTCAGGAAAATATCTAAAGAAGACATTTGCTTGTCCCATCATTGGACCAACTCCACCCATTTGAAACATCAACCATTCTAATGTTTTTGCTTTTTTAGACGGATCATCAGATATTAGTTTTCCTGTTTTCTCGGCAAGGTAGATCATTATCGCTCCTGACTCGAACATATGAAGATTATTATTCGATTTATCTATAATTGCAGGTATTCTTCCGTTTGGACTTATTTTTAAAAAATTTGGTTTGTGCTGATCGCCTTCACTAAGATTTACAAGAATAGCAGTATATTCTAGTTCCATAGCTTCGAGAGTGCAGGAAACTTTATGTCCATTAGGTGTAGGTGCTGTATATAGTTCTATCATAGTTATTGTTTAATAAAAGCACTTAATACTTTAGACAACTCTTTAGGTTTAGTCCATTGATAAAAATGACCACCACCAATATTAGGGGCGCTTATTGCATTAGGCACCATCTTTAAAACGTCTTGTTCCATAGCATTAGTTACAGGATCATCACCAGCAAATACAGACAAAAATGGTTTATCTGTTTTATTAAAAAATTCCCTGGCTTTTTTTTGAGCATCTAATGATTGATCTGGAATTATTGGAACATGACTCGGCATGGCCCTACAACCCATTTTGTACTTTGGAGATGGATAGGGTGCCTCATATGCTTTCATTAAATCACTCATGTAAGGTGATATTTTTGATAACCCTAATTTATGAAAAATATAATGATTTTTAATTTCATTCCTTGGCTTACCTTCCATCATTGTTGAATTTAATAACCCAACTGGTAAATTTTTAGTATCCCAACAAAATTTTTGCCAATACATAAATTTTAATGCTGGATGAGTTTTACCTGAATCCATTTTTCTGACTTCTTTTGACATACTTAAAGGAGTAAGTTTTATCTTAGAGCTTCTAAATTTTTTTACTTCTTCTATTATTTCTTTTGGTGTATTTGGCATGTAGGGCAATCCAGTATTACCTATAGAAACCTTATTAAACCTATCTGGATTATCAGATATCATTCGAAGTCCTATTAAACCACCCCAATCTTGACCAAAAAAGGTGAGATTTGATAAATCATTTTTAACCAGCCAACTATTCATCCAATTTACTTGATTCTGATAACTATAATCTTGTCTTGATGCAGGCTTGTCTGATTTACCATAACCTATTAAATCTGGTGCTATAACCCTTATTCCTGATTGATTTAATATTGGTATCATTCGTGAATAAAGATAACTCCAAACTGGTTGACCATGCATTGCAAGAAGAATAGGGCCATCTCTTGGACCTTCATCTATGTGGTGAATTCTTAATTCAGTTCCGTCATCAGAATTTATATTTGTATATATTGGTTTAAATGGATAATCCTTAATATTTTTAAAATATTTATCTGGAGTTCTTAAAACTTTCATAAAAAATCTTTTATAACTCCATCATTGATGAGTTCTTTTATTAAGTTTTCAAATGGATCATCTTGACCGAAATAATATTTATTCTTATAAACATTTAATGGGACTCCATGATGTCCTGCTTCTTTCTGATCTTCTTGGTTGAGTTCAATTTCTTCTATTAATTGTCTTTCGTTTATTTTTATGGATTCTCTTATCTCTGATAAATCTTCACCAAGTTCTGCTAAGAGTTTTGTTAACTTGTCATCATTATTCCAGTTTTTAATATTCCAAATTAAACTAGACATTTCATATGCAAATTCAATTCCTTTACCTCTATTAGACATTAGTTGACCCATATGACATACATCAAATATGTATGGCTGATGATTTGAAATTTTACCGGTTAAGGTATTTTGTCTTATAGGGTCAGGCTTTAATGGTAACGTCAAAGGCATATTTAATTTTTTTGCCTTTCTTTTAATGTCAAACATAACTGATAAAAAATATAGGATATTTCTTCTTTCAAAAAACTCAGGAAATCTTATAGCAATGGGATATACAATTTTAAAGTTTATGTCTAGATTGTATTCATTTTTAAGTTTTAACATTCTAGGAAGAATTAAATATGAATAAGGGCTTCTGTAAGAAAAGTAGAAATCAATCATTTTGAGCATTTCCTTTTAATGATAAATAAAACATTAATATAAAGTATATTAGTAGCGGTATGTTAGCAATAACGCCTGGTGGTGTATTTATATAATAATCTTCTGTTAGAGGATGTAGTGAACCAGAAATTAATCTAAAACAGTGATCTAAAAGACATACCAAATATATTAGCGGTATAAGGTTTTTATATTTAATAAATAAAATTAATAAAATTAAAGTCAATGATACTTGTGTAGCGCCCCATAACGATGCAAATAAGTAAACCAAGTGATTGGGATCCAAAGCATCAAGCATTGGAAGCTCTTTGATTGATGCAATACCAATAAGTCCAGAATTTTCTGCTAGGAAATGAACAAGGGATCTAAAAATATATAATGCAAATATAGGAAATAATCCATAATAAGCTACTTTTGAACCTCTATAGGTATTATTGGCTGTAGCAGGAAACAGATTCATTAATCAATTTCGTCAATAAGTATTTCATTAGTACCTATTGGAAGAATAATACGTGTGCCATCAACTGAGGCTGTGAAATCTTTATATATACCTTTTAGCGGTCTATAAAAAACTTTTTCCATTATTGTGTTATTAGGAGATGGTATAGCATGATATATGAGTAGATGTTTCACATTTGCGTCTCTAGCAATTTCACCGGCTTGATTAATAGGTGTATGGTAATCTTGAATGTCTAAGAAAATTTTATCCATCTGAGGTATTGGTGCCACGGATCTAAGTCTTTCTACAATATCTAAAGATATAGCTGAATGTATCAAAAGATCTATGTCTTTTGAATACTTTTGAACACTACCATCATTTATTGTATCCCCACTAATAACAAGAGTTCTTCCTTTGTAAGCTATCTTAAATCCAAAAGCATGATTTACCGGGTGATGATTGACAGCAAAAGGTAATATTTCCATTCCTGCTGTATCGTTTTCTATATATTCATTATTTGCAATCTCTATAGCTTCATAACCTGCAATATCTAATGGTAGAATCTCATCTCCATGATGTTCGTTTCTATATTGATAATCAGCTGAATATGCAAGTTCAAAACCCTTAGTAACAAGATTTATTCCTTTAGGACCATAAACCTTTAATGGTGAGTTTCTTCCTTGAATCCATGAAGCAAGATGAGCATCTGGTAAATCTGCCATATGGTCTGAATGCATATGAGTAATAAATATACCTTTTACATTTGACCATGGGATTTGGTATTGTTGAAGATTAACAGCACTACCATTACCCATATCAAATATATAAATATCATCTCCTGCTTCAACGAGTATGCATGCTTCAGCTCTTCCTGGTGCGGGAAGAGGGGATCTTGAGCCGCATACCACTACTTTTAATGTATCTTCTTCATCTAAAAAAGGTGTAGCATTAACTGTTAGATTTTTTAAACCGATATTTAACAGTTTATCCTGAACAGTTGGTATATTAATTGCAAATAATGAAGCAATTATTATTAAAAGTACTGAACTTAAAAATATTTTTATAAATTTTTTCATAATTCATTATCTACAGTTTCAATATTAAGTTGACCTTCCAAACCTGCTTCTCTATGAATATGAATTTTTTGATAACCTGGATCCATTGTCATATCCATCATAGCTTTTCTGCTTGGATATTTTGCTATTGCTACAGCATCCCACATCTCTTCAACTTCTCCCAACATAAGCCTACTTACTGAACCCCCAAAAACGAATTCACCACCATATTTTTCTACAAAATCTATAACTTCTGCTGCATATAATTGATATGCTTCTTTGCCTGTTAAATTCGTATTACGTCCATCTGCATAGATAGCTTTTTTTTTGTATTTTAAAAGATTAACCATTGATATTGGTCCAAGTTCTGGGTCCTCTAAAAAACCATTTATTTGGTCTTCATTTGGTGCTATTTTATTTTCTACTTTCATAATTAAATGGCCTAAAATACAATTATACGGAGTTAAAATAATGAATAAAGTTTTTTCAATCTTGTTTTTCGTTTTGATTATTGGGATAGTTATTTTCCAATATTCAAGAAATACTGAAACTAATATTAATTATGAAAACTTTAATCTAGTTGCTCCTGGTATATTAAGAACACCCGATGAGCGTTTTGATGATCTAAAAGACTACCCATTTAAACCAAATTACTTAATTATTGGTAATACACGTATTCACTATATAGATGAAGGCCCTAAAGATGGTCAAATTATATATTTATTACATGGAGAACCAACCTGGAGTTATTTATTTAGAAAAATGATTCCTACTCTTGTAAATGAAGGTTATAGAGTCATTGCACCTGATATGGTTGGGTTTGGTAAATCTGATAAATATATTTCAGTAGATGATTATTCACATCAAATGCATGTAGATAAGATGACTCAGTTAATCATTGCACTGGATTTAAAAAATATTACTGCACATTTTCATGATTGGGGTGGTCCAGTTGGATTAAGAGTTTTAGCAAAAGAACCAAACAGATTCGATAGAGTAATTGCTAGCAATACAAGTTTGCCTGCAACCGGAAGGGGGTTTTTAAATGATTTAAAAGGATATTTATCAGGCCCTATTTTTAAATTCACTATTTGGCTACAAGGACCAGCTACTTGGGAAGAGTTTATTGGAGGCGATGGATTTACCAATTGGATTAGATACTCCAGATATTCAGATAATATTGATATTGGAGGCGTTATGCAGGTGTTAGGGTCTGTTACTGAAGACGAAAAACTAGCTTATGAAGCTCCATATCCTAATGCATCCTATAAAGCAGGAGCTCAAATATTCCCTTACCTAATACCAAGCGAGTTAAGAAAAAATGAAAAGGCTTATAGAGATGTATTAGAACAATGGGAAAAGCCTTTTTTAATAGCTAATAGTGATAATGATCCTGTTACTGGTAATAATCCTAGATTAGTTAAACTTTTGAAACGAGTTCCATCAGCTCAAGAGGTAGTCATTAAAGGTCCGGGTCACTTTCTTCAAGAAGAAGCAGGCCCTGAATATGCTCAGTTAATTATAGATTTCATAAATGGGAATCCTCAAGGATTCACTGTTGAAAAGAAAGTTATTGACAAAGAATCTATTTTATAAAATTAAAGCTACAATAATTAGATGAATAGAGTTATTAAAGATACAGGTTCTAAGTATCCTATTATTCAAGCCCCGATGGGGTGGATTGCAAGAAGTCAGCTTGCTTCAGCTGTTTGCGAAGCTGGTGGAATGGGAATTATAGAGACATCCTCCGGTGAGATCGATAATTGTAAAAAAGAAATTCAAATAATGTCTGAGTTAACAGATAAACCATTCGGAGTTAATCTGCCTTTATTATTTCTTAAAGATGATTCTATGGTTAAATTTTGTGTTGAAGCAGGTGTAAGATTTGTAACTACTTCAGCGGGAGATCCTACTAAATATATTAAAGTCTTAAAAGATGCTGGAATAACTGTGTATCATGCAGTACCGAGCCTCGAGGGAGCTATAAAAGCATCCAATGCTGGTGTTGATGGTTTGGTTGTTGAAGGAACAGAAGGTGGTGGATTTAAAAGTCCAGTTGAAGTTGGTTTACTGGTGTTAATTCAATCCATAAAACAAAATTTAGACTTACCTATAATCGCAGCAGGTGGAATAGTAGATGGTGCTGGAATGGCAGCTGTTTTTGCTGCTGGCGCAGAGGGTATCCAAATGGGAACAAGATTTGTATCAAGTGCAGAGAGCCCGGTCCATAATAATTTTAAAAATAAAATTATAGATTCAGGTATAGATGGAACTCTTGTATTAAACAAGTCATCAAAACCAGTGATAAGAGCTCTTAAATCTAATTTAACTATGGATATTGATCAAAAGGGTGAAATGGACATGAGCGCTATGATGAATATTAAAAAACTTTATTTTGATGGAGATATGGAAGCTGCACCTGCACTATCAGGTCAATCAACAGGTCTTATAGATGAAATAAAACCAGTTAAAAAAATAATCGATGAAATTATTAATGACTTTAATGATGTTTGTAAAAAAATGGGTAATATAAACTTTTAATACATATGCCAGTAAACAAAGATACAGATAAAAGAAACCTAGATATAAAAATTTATATCAATGGATCATTTTATGATAGAGATGATGCAAAAATATCAGTATTTGATAGTGGATTTCTTCTAGGTGATGGCATTTGGGAGGGAATTAGATTAGTAAATAATACGTGGGTATTTTTAGATGAACATTTGGATAGACTATTTGAAGGTTGTAAAGCAATAGATATAAACATTAATCTTTCAAAGAATGAAATAAAAACAGCATTACTAGAAACTCAAAAAATCAATAATATGAGTGATTCAGCACACGCAAGATTAATGATTACTCGAGGCAATAAAATTAAACCATTTCAACAACCATCATTATCCGATGGAATTAACTTCGTCATAATTATGGAGCATTCAGACCCTAATCCTAATAATGATGGTATTAATTTAGTAACAGTTCCTCAAGTAAGAGGGTTGCCAATGTCTCAAGATCCAAAACTCAATAGTCATTCAAAACTAAATTGTATTCTAGCCTGTATACAAGCTAATAAAGCTGGTGGTGATGAAGCCTTGATGTTAGATCCATACGGTTTTGTTAGCACTACCAATTCATGTAATTTCTTTATTGTTATGAATAATGAAGTTTGGACCAGTACAGGTGATTATTGTATGAACGGTATTACAAGATTAAAAGTTATCCAGTTGTGTAAAAATAATAATATCCCGGTTTTTGAAAAAAACTTTTCATTAGTTGATGTTTATTCTGCACAAGAGTCATTTATAACTGGAACCTTAGGATCATTAACTCAGGTTTTGACTATAGATGGTCGTAATATAGGGAGTTCGGATGATGGTTGGCCAATAACTGAAAAATTAAGATCTTCATATAAAGAACTTATTAATGCCTAAGAATTTAATAATTGCTATGTGGTCAGGACCACGAAATCTTTCTACCGCACTAATGCGCAGTTTTGGTAATAGAGATGATGTATCAACTATATTAGATGAACCATTTTATGCCTCTTATTTGCTGTCAACTAACAAAAACCACCCTATGAAAGAGGAGGTAATTAAAAGTCAGCTGAGTAATATTGATGATGTTAAAAAATTATGTCAAAAACAAGCAACTGGAATAACATATCAAAAACATATGACTCAACACATTATTGACCCAGACTTAACCTGGATTGACAAATTGTATAACTGTTTTTTGATAAGAGATCCTAAATTAGTCGTTAGTAGTTTTATGAAATCATGGAAAGATGGAGAATTTGAAGATATAGGATTTTCTCAACAATATTCTATTTTTAACTATGTAAAGAATAACTTAAATTCAAACCCAATAGTTATTGATGCATCCAAGCTAAGAAATAATCCAAAAGAGGTTTTAACAAAAGTTTGTAATCTTTTAGATATTGAATGGAATGATAGTATGCTTGAGTGGAGCAGTGGTATTAAAGATTATGATGGGGTATGGGCTAGTCATTGGTATCCTTCTGTCATGAAGTCAACTAATTTCAAACCAGAAGATATAAAGGATATTAATCTTTCTGATGATGAAAATAGAATTGTTGAAAAGGCAATGCCAATATATGAAGAATTGTATGAATATTCTATTTAGGTGGCAATAAAAATAACTGAGAAGTTTTATTCATATAATCTTGATAATCAGATCTATTTTTTAGACTTCTTTTATCCATCATAGGACATGAAATAAAAATAAATAGAAATAGCATCACTAATGGGCATAATATCGTCCATATTGGCATTATTCCTGATGATAGACCCATAAAATATATCCCGAACCAAAACATTGATTCTCCTAAGTAATTAGGATGTCTTGAATATTTCCACAAGCCGTATTTCATTGTTTTATCCTTATTTAAAGGATTGGATTTAAAATCTCTCATTTGTTTATCTGAGATCGTTTCCAAAATAACTGCAGCAATTGTAAAAATAGAAGCTAACAATAAATAAATATTTGGACTTATATTATTTAATAAAATAAATGAAATTGGGAATAATGAAAAATTCACAATTAAAGTTGGTATTAAATGTATTCCGAAAAGGTTATTTATTTCAGCCTGAATTTTATTAGTATTTTTTAAGTCTATATATCTAAAATCTTCATGTTCAAAGCCATCCCATCCCATTAGCCAATTATGTGTGAGTCTAATACCCCAAAATAAAATTGGAATTAAAACTAAAAGTTGGATTTCTATTAAGTTGTTAAAATTTAATGCCATATACAACACAATAGGAATAGGTGCTACTGACCAAAATGGATCATAAAGACTAGAATTTTTTAATATGAAACTAAATACGTATATTATTAAAGTGGCATAAATATGCCAAATAGTTATTAAAATCCATATATTAGCTTTTATATCTGGTAGAAAATAAAATGCCAAATAGAAAGTAATTATATAAATAATTGTACAAATTAATTGGCTATAAAATTTATTCTTTATCAATGTTCAGTTTTATTTTTTTATTAATTTTTTAATCAATCCAATATTATATTATTTCCAATGATTACCATATCTATAATTTATGAGTTATTTTTATACATATTTTAATAGCTTTGATTATGATCATGTAATAGTATTGAAGGTGGAGGTATAAAGTATGTTAAAAAATTTAATATATAGCTTAATAGTAATTTTTTGCTTCAATATTGAAGTTAATGCAGATGAGAAACAATCATTTCCTGGATTAATATCTTCGGATGTATTTGATATGGGAAATGGAATGGATATGCATATAGAAAGAAGAAAAACATGCAATCAAGGAGCTGTTGCTAAACATTTCCACCCAGCTGCAGGTACTTTGGTATATGTGCTAGATGGCAAATCACAATCTAAATCTTCAGGCTCCTGGAAAACATATTCAAATAATGAATATTGGTTTGAAAAGTCTGATTGGGTTCATGGTGGTGAAGATGATGCACCCAATTTAGGAGATGTTTGTTCTGATTTGGTAGTCATAAGAGTGGTAGAGTCTGGTAAGGACCATACTGTTTTTATTGACTAAATTTGGCTAAAAGCCCGTCATTAGACGGGTTTTTTTTAATTTTTGCTTTTATCATTTAAAATAAACTCTTAAATATATCTAACTAAAGATATATTTATCTATATGAAAAATAAAAAACCAAATATCACTGAAGTTGTATTAAGGGACGGGCAGCAATCTCTTATAGCAACTAGAATGAAAACCAAAGATATGGTACCTGCATTATCAAAGATGGATAAGGTGGGCTTTTCATCTGTAGAGGTTTGGGGTGGTGCAACTTATGATGTGTGTTTAAGGTTTTTAAATGAAGACCCTTGGGAAAGACTTAAAGTCTTTAAAAAGTATTTTAAGAATACTCAATTGCAAATGCTTCTCAGAGGTAAAAACTTAGTTGGATATAAGAAATACCATGATTCAGTAATAGAATTATTTATATCTAATTCTATTAAAAAAGGTATTAATATTTTTAGAATTTTTGATTCATTGAATGATATAAACAATCTGAAATCATCAATAGAGTATGTTAATAATGGGGGTCAGAATTCTCAAGGAACAATTTGTTATACAACAAGTCCAGTTCACAATGAGAAATATTGGTTAAAATTAGCAAAAAATATTGAAGATCTTGGTGCAAAATCACTAGCCATTAAAGATATGGCTGGTCTTTTAAGGCCCCAGGTTTGTTTCAGTCTTGTAAAAAAACTTAAAGCTAATCTTAAGATACCTATACACATTCATACGCATTCAACAACTGGCCTGGCAGACGCTACAAACTTTAAGGCTTATGAGGCAGGAGTTGATAATATTGATACTTCTATTTCATCATTTAGCAACCTATATGCTCATACAGCAACAGAAAGTCTTATTTCGATGTTATATGAAAATGAAAATAATCCATATGACATGAAACTTTTAACGCAGATATCTGAACATTTCCATCAGATAAGACCTGATTATGAAATCTACGAAGGATCGATGAAAGGAGTTGACATCAATATGTTAATCAATCAAGTTCCAGGTGGCATGTTAAGCATATTAGAAAAACAACTACTTGATCTAGATAGAAGTGATAAGTTGAAAGAATTAATCCAAGAAATACCAAGAATAAGAGAGGATGTGGGTTATGTGCCATTAGTAACACCCTCATCTCAGATCGTCGGCGCACAAGCTTTGATGAATGTATTAGATGAAAAAAGATACAAGACGCTTACTAAAGAATTCGTTGACTTAGTTAATGGCGAATATGGTAAAGTTCCAGGAAAGATTTCTACAAAGTTATTAAAAAGAGTAGAAAAATCTAAACAATCTGAAATATCTAGTGATGATTTAAAAGATACAAATTTTTATAAGAATAAGTTTAAAAACTTTTGCAATGAAAATTATCTAAAAGATTTATATAAAGATAATTCACATTTATTAAACTACATCCTATTTACTAAAGAATCAGAGAATTTTTATTTATCAAATATGAAGAATAATATGAATGATATTATCGGACTCCAAGAGGGTTTTGGTCTTTATATAAACGAATAACTAAATATTTTATGAATACTGATATATGGAATGATATTAAATCAGAGGTTAAATTAAGAGTTAATGCTGAGCCTTCATTAAAACCTTATTTAGAAAGTCTTATTTTATCTCAAGATAACTTTATAAATTCTATAGCTTCAATATTAGCATCCAAATTAAATAGTAATGCATTGTCATCTGAAGATATCAAAAAGTTCGTTATAGAGGTTTATAATGAATGTGACTGGCTTGAAGAAGCACTAATAAAAGATTTACTCTTTTTTAAAGAAAATGATCCAGCCTGCAAATATTACTCAACACCAATACTGTTTTATAAGGGATACCAAGGATTAGCTACTCATAGAGCTGCAAATTGTTTATGGAAAAATGAAAGACATACTATGGCGCTATTTTTTCAAAATAGAGCTTCAGAAGTATTTGGTGTTGATATACATCCAGCTGCATCTATAAAAGGTGGTGTAATGATAGACCATGCTACAGGTGTGGTTATAGGAGAGACAAGCACTATAGATGAAAATGTTTCTATATTTCAGGGTGTCACATTGGGTGGAAAGGGCACAGAGACAGGAGATAGGCATCCTAAAATAAAATCAGGGGTCTCTATTTATGCATCAAGTACAATTCTTGGAAACATTACAATAGGTGAAAATTCTAAAGTTGCTGCTGGAAGTTTGGTTTTAAAAAATGTACCTTCAAATGTTACAGTTGCAGGAATTCCAGCAAAGGAAATTAAATAGAATTAAGAAGATCTAATTCTTCAATTGTCATCTCAGACTCTATATCATCAAATAAAATACTAGACATATATCTTTCAGCTGTATCTGGCAGCATACATAAGATTTTAGAACCCTTTTTAGCTTTTTTTGCAACCTTTGAAGCTATTGCAAAGGTTGCACCTCCTGAGACGCCTGTAATTATTCCTTCTTTTCTTGCTAATTCTTTTGCCCAATATATTCCATCATCACCAGTAACAGGAATAAGTTCATCATAGTACTTATTATCTATAGTTTCTTGTAAAACTAATGGAATAAAATCAGTTGTCCAACCCTGAATGGGATGCGGGTTCCATTTTGAATGAGAAGAAGAGGGTGATCCATCATCATTTCTTTTTTGTGGCTCATTACTTTTAATTAGTTGAGCAACATCAGGCTCAGTAAGAATTAGTTTTGTAGTTGGCATTTTTTTTCTTAAAATTCTAGATACTCCTGTAAATGTTCCACCAGTCCCATAACCAGAAACCCAATAATCTAGTCCTATATCTTTAAAATCATTATAAATTTCATGACCTGTTGTTTCCTCATGTACTTTTGCGTTATCTTGGGTTTCAAATTGTTTTGCAAAAAACCAATCATTTTTTTTTACTAATTCTTTTGCTAAATTATATGCGCCAGTTCCACCCTCTACTGCAGGTGTTAATATCACCTTAGCACCTAAAAATCTCATCAATTTTCGTCTTTCTATTGAAGCACTATCAGGCATCGTAACAACTAAATCATATTTTTTAGCTGCACATACCATTGCTAGACCTATACCTGTATTGCCACTTGTTGCTTCAACAACTGTTTGATTCTTTTTTAGTAAATTATTTTTCTCAGCATTTTCAATAATACTTAAAGCCAATCTATCTTTTACAGAACTTGCAGGATTAAAATATTCGGCTTTAACATAAAGTTCAGTATCATTAATAGTTATATTTTGAAGTTTTATTGATGGTGTTTCGCCAATCGTATTTAGAATATTTTTATATATCATATGTTTTTATTTTATTTATAATAAATTTATTACAAATAGTATAAATTTTTAATACATACATTACTTAATTTTTTTAAATAAAGTAATAACTCAATAACAAGGAGACATTGATATGAGATTAAAAAATAAAACAGCAGTAATCTCTGGAGCAACTGGTGGTATAGGAGAAGCAACTTCAAAACTATTTTTAGCTGAAGGAGCTAATGTTGTAATGGTTGGAAGAGACGAAGAAAAACTAAATACTTTACATAACTCCTTTAAGGATCAATCAAAACTCAGTACTTACGTGGCAGATTCAAATGATGAGGATGCTATTAAAGATTGTATAACTTTTGCTAAAGATAAATATGGTTCTATTGATGTTGTCTTTGCTAATGCTGGAACTGAAGGAGAGGTTAAACCACTTACTGAATATACTAAAGATGAGTTTAATAATGTCATATCGGTTAATGTTATCGGTGTATGGTTATATATGAAACATGTTCTACCAATTATGCAAAATCAAAAAAATGGCTCATTTATAGCCGTAGCTTCCGCTGCAGGTGTAGTTGGCTTTAATGGTACATGCCCTTATGTAGCAAGCAAACATGCAGTTTGTGGAATGATAAAAACAGCATGTATAGAAAATGGACCTTTTAATGTAAGAGTAAATGCATTAGCGCCAGGTCCAGTCGATAACAGGATGATGAGATCATTAGAAGAACAATTAAATCCAGAAGACCCTGACTCAGTAAGAGAAATGATTATGCAGCAATTACCATTACAAAAATATGCTACAAATGAAGATATTGCTAATTTAGCATTATTTTTAGGATCAGATGATTCTAGTAATTCTTCTGGCGGTGTTTATTTGTCTGATGGTGGCTTTACTTCTGCTTAAATACTATTAGAAAGGTTTTCTAGATTAGAACTAATTTCCTTATTATTAAGATGAAATAAAGAGATTTCTTTTTTCATATTTAAGTCTCTAAATTTTTGTTGGCCTGAAATGAACCAATTATCTTTTAAGTAATCTATTTTTTGTTTTGTCTTAATATCTGCATAAACAAGCCATTCTCTAAATCCATGCTCATTAATTTTATTAAATACCTCATCACATTTTTCAAAGTTATTATTTAAATAATATGCTAAGAACAGTTCCTTGTTCATTCGATCTGTATTTATATCACTCATAGGTATGGGTTCTATCTCATATAATTTTTCAAGTATTTTAATTCCGTTTTCTAAATTTCCATATCTCAATAAAACTCTTCCATAAATCCATAAAACGAAAGGGTGATTGGGATTGGCGTTATATGCTTTATTTGCATATACCATTGCCTGTTCAAAATCATGAAGAGTTAGATGTGCTTCTGCTATTATTCTTAGTGCATTCCAATCATTGTCATTAAGCTCGTTAGCTTTACTTAAAGCCTGCATAAATTCTGACATGGTTTGATCATCATTTTCTTTAAATCCTAAAGCCATTGATTGGCCTATTGTGCACGCTTTCCATGAATAGGGCAGAGGGTTTGATTTGTCTGCTTCAATAGCAGCATCTAACATCTTGATAGCTTCTGCATTAGC
>CEQY01396386.1_pt1 | contig 16728 bp, 13 predicted proteins | sample 361391 | NCBI WGS metagenome assembly CEQY01 (sample SAMEA2621075, study PRJEB7988) | marine metagenome | isolation source: saline water (ENVO:00002010), including | reverse complement strand
TGATTGGATTTTTATTTGGCAATTTATTACTAGCAGCAATTTCACGGCAAAGAGAATATTTGGCAGATGCCTCCAGTGTGCAATTTACCCGAAACCCTGAGGGGATAGCCGGAGCTTTGAAAAAAATAGCTGTGCATTATGACCATGGAATTGTGAAAGTTCCGGATGCGGAAAAAGCGTCTCATATGTTTCTCGTCAATGGTATAAAAAAGAAATTCTTTTCCCTAGCGACTCATCCCGATATATACGACCGTATTAAAGCAGTAGATCCACACTTTAATAAAAAGAGGTTTCTCGAAACTGAAGCGGAAAATATTTTAAAGAAAATGCAGGCAGAAAAAGAGCAGCCTGTTCAAAAAGTAAAAAATGATCAAAACGATCCTCAAAATAAACTTGAACTTCTTTTCCCTCTTTTTATGCTGCTGCAAGAAGCGAACTCTGGGGTAGAACTTAATGAGCAAACGGAAGAAGTTTTGCTTAGAAAGTTAATTGCTAATGAAGATGCTGCGATCCGTTCTATCCCCCCAGAAAAAAAGTTAGAGCTGCTTGAAGTTGCTTTTGGAGAGATTAAAGGCATGGATAAATTTAAAAGAGATCAGCTGCATGAAGCTGTCAAAGATGAAATTGAAAAAGATGGCAAGTTTGATTTTAATGAGTTTATTATTTATTCCTATTTAAGACCCGCTCTTGAGGACGTGGATCTAAAGCTCAGACAACTTAAGAACTCTGAGTATGTCATTCATGGTAATATCATCCTTAATTTTTTATGGCATATGGATAAGATTGATTTAACAGAAACGGATCAAAAAATTTTGAGTCGTTATTTTAAATTTCAAATCATTGATAAAAAAGAATTAGGCTATTCAAAAATTCTTAAGTCTTTTGAAAAGCTCCGTTTTGCCTCAGCGGAACAAAAGAAAAGCTTACTTGAGATGGGCGAAAAATTGATTCGACTCAATCACGAAGTGACTGAGAATGAAAGAGTTGTGATGAAACTGATCAAGCAAATTCTTTCCGTCCCAGGCGTGGTCACTACAGAAGTTTAAGATATTCCAGCAGCGATTGTTTGTCTTCATCACTCATTGTATCAAAGGGTGAGAGATGACCTTTATTACTTCTCCCTGGAGACTTTGTGTCGTAAACTTCGGGGTTAGACCATGGTTTATAATTCCCAGTATAAACCCATACACCTTGCATATTTTTCTTTTCGTGTTCGATACCAACGGTCTTAAAATTGAGTTTGTGACCTCCGACTTGAAATTTCTCTTTTCTTTTTGAAGGATTCATAAGTTCAAAAAGAGTAGGGACTGAACCATTATGTAAATAAGGAGCACTCATCCATAAAGAAGTGAGAATAGGAGCTATATAACCTTTGTTTTGAACAACTTGAATATACTCACCCATAACACTGGATTCTACTGCAGTTTTAAACTCTTCATCAATTACATCCACTCTTGATGAATCTGTTCCTATTTGTTTGAGAGTTACTAATTTGTTAGGAAAGCTCACAAGCTTAGGGGCCAAGAGATCTTCTTGTAGAGCTGAGTATTGCCCGTGGCAGCTTGCACATTTGTTGATAAAAACTTTTTCTCCCGCTCGTGCTTTCAGAGGGTCAATCTTCCCAGGGAACCGAGGGCGTTTAGCGCTTAAGAGATAATCCACTACTTTTCGCACCTGAGGGATATGAGCTTTAGCCTGGAGAGGGTGATTGGCCGTGGTGGAGACAGTAAAAAAACTAATGACTTCAGCGAGTGCATTGAGTTTATCGTCTTCACTTTGGCTCGGTTTAACGGGTTTATAGACCCCATCATAGAGCAGTGAGTTTCTAAACTCCCTATCAAAGATAACTGGGATAGATGTGTAACCTGTCTCAGAGGGTGCAGTCTCATTATTAGTCAATATTCCTAATTGAAACTTAAGTGAAGCCACACCATTTGTAAGCCCTGCACCTCCATTTTGAGCAGGAGATTGTCTATTGAGCTGACTCTCAAGATGCTTTACTTTATTGATAAATTCTTTTTTAAAAATAAGACTTATGGTTCTATATTCCATGCGAGTGATGCGAGGAAAGATTTTTAAAAGATAGGCCTTAAATTCCTTTTTCTTATTCACAATATTTAAAAAAGCGCGATAAACATCATAGGTATAGGCTTCTAAATTTAGAGATGTATTTGGTGCACCTAAAAAAACTTGATCAGGCAAGGGATGTCCTTGCTCTGTATAATTGATACCACTGTGACAGGCAGCACATGAAAACCCACTTCCTTCTATTCTTACTTTGAAGGGATATTTTCCTCCATGAAGATTACCTTTAAATAGACCAAAGTATTCTGGCATTTGAATTTGTTGTTGTTCTGGAAGGTTTTGAATGGAGACTTTGGTTGGTAGTCCATATTCTTGAAAGAGTTTATCAATAGCATCCTGAGGATCGTTGTTTTCAGGATCAAAGCCTCTATGAAGCAAGAGAGCAGCGACAGAGACTTTGAAAGGAAGAATATTTGATTCCATTCCATGTTTTGCAAGTGCGCCAAAATCATCCATCATAAAGTGGACAGCACCTTCTCCAGCTGAAGTGTGAGCGATTTCTAAATTTTCTTCCAATAGTTCAGGCTTTCCTTTTAAGCAAGAGACAAAAATAAACAAGAGTGAAAAATGAAGGATAGTTTTCATACTTGCTCCTCTTGAAGAATACTTTCTATATCAAGTCTGCAGCGTTTAGGCCTATCTTTCTCAGAAAAACCTCCCACTCGCAGAATGTTAATAATCTTTGAATCCGATGGGATATTTAATTTTCGCTCCCATTTCTCAATAGACTCGCTATGATCGATCAGTGAAGACAAAGGAGACCCTGCGGCTTGAAACTTACTGAGATTAAGCCATTGACGATAAAAAATCCGACCCCATTGAATAAAATTATCTTCTTTCTTGCCATGAATAACTAAAAGTCCAGCTGCTGATTTTGTTTTATCGGCTTCACTCAAAAGCGGCTTGGCCATATGTATTCGTTTCATGAAGTTCAAAACATTTGGTTTCATAATGACTTTAGCAAAAGGTTTTTCCCAACTCTGCAATCCCATTGAATCTAAATTGAGACCGTCCTTATAATAGTGAGAGTGATTTTGATCAAGCCGACACCAATAGTGGAGCTCTTGATAATAATCGTCTTGATTAAGATAGCTCCATGCAGCTTGGTCATAATCATGGGCCATCTCTTTTTTTAATTCTGGATCATAAAGCCAAAGACAGTTTTCTTGCTGTTGATAAAACTCTTTTAATGCAGCTAAATTCTCGGTTGTGAGCTCTCTAAACTTTCCACGATGACAAAAACGAGAAAAGATATAATTTTGCAGCTCTGTGATCTCGGGATGAGGCTGTTTTTTTGTGGATATAAAGACAATTCCTTTTTCAGGTTTAAATTTGATTTGATCAATAGCATAATTTCTTTTGAGTAAAGAGAGTTCAAGCCCTTCCACAAAACATCCCATAGATATATAGGCATCCTTATTTGTAGGGTCAGCGATAGGGAGCTCTCGTTTAGTATCAATCGAGAGGGTGAAGGAATCATCACTCTTGTTGTATCCGACACGAACAGGTTGAGTGTTATGGGCAGAAGGTGCCAAAGAAGCTTCAGAGATAATATCTTTTAAAATACTTTCATCTATCATACTAAGTCCTTAGAAAATAAATGAAGTTTATGCAGTGTTTTTGCCCCCATCTTTTCAACTTGACGAAGGCTGGCTTGGTTTTGCTCAGATATCCAAGTGATCCCTAACTTTTGATAGCCTCTGGCCTTGAGAGCTGATATCACTTTGAAGAGCATAGCGCTATTTATCCCTCTGCCGTGAAACTCTTGGGCCACAGAATAAAAAATAATTACAGCCCTATCCCGAGTAAGTTTGTGGTTTATAAAAGCAAGCGGAGTGCGCCATGAAAGCTTAGAGCGAGTCGCTCTAAAGAATTGATTAAGATCTGGTATACACACAATGGTCCCCACTGCTCGCTTGTTATATGTCAGCAGTGCCGATATCTCAGGATCGAGAATCCACATCATATCTTTAGCCTGATAGAGAAACTCTTCCGAAGTGAGTGGAACAAACATAGGGTTATTTTGAAAACCATCATTGAGGACTTCTCGAACTGATTCCAAACTTGTGCTGAAGTTTTTTCGTATGACTTTTTCAAAAGAATAGTCAGGGTTATTAAAAATACTTTCTGTTTTAGCGCTTTTCAAATCTTCTGGCTTCGTTTGAGTAAGATCAATTTCAAAAGTTCTCATGGGAAATTCTTTCTGATATCCATTTCTCTCTAATAGCGTGGGAAGATAGTCAGGAGAGTAGACTTGGTCTGTATAGGGATCATTTTGGAACTGATCCGTGACAACTCCTATTTGCTGCATGGCCGTGAGATTAAAGTTACCACTTATTTTTCTCATTCCACTTTGTTTATGCTGAGCTTCGGCTTTTTGTAGCAGTTGAGAAGCTACTTCTAGATCATTTATACAATCAAAATATCCAAAATATCCTGTGTCAGTATTGAATTTACGATTGGACTCTTGGTGTATATGGGCCACAATTCTTCCTACAGGTTGCCCCGAACGATAGGCAACGTAATAATCGCCTGAACCATGTTTTGCAAAAAGAGGGTTCTTTTTATCTAATAGTCTTTTAATATCAGTATTGAGAATGGAGACAAATTGAGGTGTTTCACGATAAGCATACTCTGCAGCAGCAAAGAAATCATTTAGAGAAGGATTCTTTTTGATAGTAAGCGTGCTCATTTGAGCACCTTTTCAAAATATTTTCTGACGGCAAAGCCTTTGATCATAGCGAAAAATTTTGGAAGTGGTTTTTCGACTCTAAATTTCCAAGGATTATAAAAAATGCCTTTGTAGCTCGCTGTATTTTTATAACCTAAGATTAATTTTGTCGCTTCGTAACTCATGAGACATCCCGTCATCCAAACCATAGGAGCAAAGGACATTCTTGATCTTTCTCCACGGGCCATCTCAATGGCATGTTTGAGGACAACATGATTCGCAGAACTCGAATGAGTCATAACGTATTGTATTTCTTTTAAAACGATGGTGTTTAAATCCTCTTCGCTTAATTGGTCTAGGGGTCTTCCCAATGAGGGATACTGAAATGTTTTTTCAGGTCTGGGGTCATTTGGCTTAATGACATAGACACTGGGAAGAGTGGAAGCAAAAGCGTCGATGACAGTTTTATTTTTATCTTTAGCTGCTCGCATGAGTGTAAGAGTCGCTTTAATATCATCACAGCCATTAATAACAAAATCAACTTCATCGAGAATGGATGAGAGCTTTAGAATCCACTCGGAACCATAACGTTTTATTTTTAGATCAGGATTTATTTTGAGTAATTCTTTTTGGGTGAACTCGGCTTTATCTTCATCTAGGCTATCAAGGCTAGCAAAGACTTGGCGGTTGAAATTAGAAATTTCAAAAGTATCTATATCTGCAAAATGAAGTTCTCCTACTCCAGAGCGAGCAAGCAGAGCTATCGCTACACCTCCCATTCCTCCTACACCAGCCACAAAAACTTTGGCGTTTTTAAGTTTGAGCTGCTCGCTGGCATCGACAAAGCCAATATTACGAGTGGTAAATTCATTATAATCAAAATGATTCATACAATGAGCTCCTCTGATTGATGAGCTTCAGTATCGCAGTCATCTATAGGGGCCCATATCCAGCGAATAATCGGCATGAAAAGTGTGAACAGAGCTACCGCCATTAAAGCGAGAGTAATGGGAAAGAAGTTTTTACGGTTTAGTTTACTGTAATAGAGCGGCCATAAACCTTGAATAGATATTTTTCCTATTTGCAGAAAATCATCTCCTCTTTGGTAATTTAGATTGTTTTCACAAAACTTATTAACACTTTCTTCTCGGAATTTCGGAGCATTTTTATAAGTCTTTTTTAGTTCGTCTGAGCCGCCAGTATACGCATTTTTAATAATTTGCAGCCTTTCGTCGTATTCAGCATCACTTCCCACTCCGAATGCCTGTCTATGATCATGCATGATCAGCTGAGCTAATTTAAAATGATAATAGCGCTGGTTCTCAAAATTTGAAGTGGGATAAACATCCACATAATTCTTACCCACCAGTCCTACGATAGCAGGAACCTGAGAAACACTTGAAACATAGAGATCTCTAAAACCATTTTTGATGGTTACAAGCAAATTGGGAAAGACTGTGAGGAGATAAGAAACATTCTGTCCCTTGACCGAATCATCGATATAAATCAGACCCAGGTGTAGGATTCTTTTGGCAAAACCTCTGTATTTAACCGTCAAAAATATTTGAGCAGAAAAACCTATAGGTTTTTTTTGTTTTCGGTGATAAGCAATAGTGATAAGACGATGGGCCAGGTCCTCTCTGTTACCAGTCAAAGGACCATAGTCGGGGAGATCATTTGATTGATGAAAAGTTGCCGCCACTTCTCTCATATCTTTTGTTAACTTTTCCAATTCTTGATCAGTACACCATAAACCTGGGCTCTCAAAGATATGGTATTCTAAATCCCCAATAGGAACCCTAAAATTCATAAAATTGAGCCGTCTCATTAAGGCAGAGATTCTATCTTTCATCTTCTCTCCCTTTGAGCGAGAAAATCAACCTCTCGTCCTAGGTAAGTGATAAGATCATTAAAATAAGATCGATTCATAAGATAGGTGAACTCGATGGTGAGTACCATTTTATGTTCAGGGATGATGATTAAATAATCAGTTGCAAAGGCATTAAAAATAAACTCCAAGGCTTCCAGTCTATTTTTTTCATTTTCATTCTGAGAAGAGTTAAACATTTTATTTATTTCATCTCGATGAAAAACAAGATTATTAAATTCATGATCAAAAATAAATAAAAGCTTGTTTTTTTGCAAATAATCCTGAGAGAGAAGGGTGATTGAGTTGACCTCTTCTAGGCTCTCAACACATTTTAAAAAGCTTTTGATGTCATCTCTTTTGAGAGAGATCAGTTTTTGAATGGTATGACCACGAGTTCTTAAGACATTATTTATGACATTTTGTAAGATATTGACAAAGATCTGTAGTACAAAAGAAAGAAGAATAATGATGATGATCTCGTCTCTTGGAAGAGTGCTAGCAAAAATTAAAATGGCTCCCAGAGAAAGATTGATCAATAGATAGCGACCTATACTTTTGAGGTGGTGACGAAAACTAAAACTCCCTGTTGAAAAAATAATTGAAGCCATGAGGTAATTGAAAATAAGAATTCCTAGTGAGCTGAGTTTGAGATGGGCAATTCCATGCCAGTGACTAAGTAAATCGGCGCATACAAAAATCAAAGTTAATAAACTGACAAAACATATCGCAATCAATACTGATTTTTCATTTTTACTTTTTAAACTTGTGATCTTTATCGATGAAGCCCAAAAGAGCATAAGAAGGGCCATCATATGGTAAGCTAAATAGATATATCTTAACTGACCTTCAGGGAAAGTATTAAGTTGCATGTAGAGAGGAAATAAAACGATTAAGGCTAGTAAAACAATAATTTTATACCAACTCGATAAACGATATCGTGTGGCTTTTTCAGTGAAAATGGCTAAAACCAGTGGCAAAAATAAATAAAAGGCATAACTTATTTTGTAGTATAAGAAATGAGATGTGGCCCATCCTATGAGTCGAAATGAACCTCCACCAAATAAAAATAACAAAAGTATGCCAAGGGAGAGGTGAGTCGGGCTTCTTCTATTGTGAATAAGTGATCCCCAGGCCAATATGAGACAGCTCAAAGTACCAAGAAATTGAATCACTAATTCTGAATGGGAAATCGAATCTAATACTAACTTTGTCATATTTCACTCACGAGTGTATTTAAATATGCAAAGCAGGTGCCAGCGTGTGTTTTCTTTATCCTTAATCAAACAGGTCGGTTAGAAGGGTTCATTATTAAAAGTGACTAAAATTAAGACAGTGTATGATAAAAAAAAGCCCAGATCGAGTCTGGGCTTAACATTCATATATGTGAATTGTTTATTAATCCATATACCAAATATCTGCGTTACGTTCGAAAGTCATGTAACGACGACCACTACAAGTTGTCTCGAAGTACTCATGAGTTTGACCCCAACGAGTTGTATAGTAACGAGTTGTCGTACACTGTCTACCTTCAATACGCTTAGTGTATCTTCTGGTATCTACTGTATAGTAGCTTCTACAATCGTATCCGTTATCTACGTAGATAATCTCACTTGAATCTGCCACTTCAATTGCACCCCAAGCTGTAAGTCCTACACCTGCAGCTGCAACTACGTTTCCAGCATCACCACCAATGATAGCTCCACCAAGTATGGCAGCCAGACCACCGATAACTTTATTTCTACCTCTTTTAGCTTTTCTAGTATCCGTATACTCGATAAGCCTTGTTTTTGGGCGCTCATAACAAGCCACATACTCTTCGTGATCATAAACGACAGGAGCAGTAGTTGTCGTTGTCACAACAACTTTATTACGTCCTCTTCTGCCTCTGGGACCACGGTTAGTATAGCGTCCAGATCTTTCTAGACATCTTACGGTACTGCTATCAGTAATTTCTCTAAGACATCGAGTCGCTTCACCATAAGGGTATCTTTTGTTTTTAATAGCTTCAAGACAGTCAAGTTTATCGAAAGTAAGAGATCGACACACATTTAATCCGTCTCTGTCATAAATACCATTTCTAATAACTTTCACACAGTCAGGTTTATCACTGCTAAATCTCATCTCTGTTGCACAAAAATTAAGTGCATCATGTTCAAACCTCGCATGAACAATTTCTCTTAAACATTGTAGCTTTGCATCTGAGAAAGCTTCTTCTGCACAAAGATCCATCGCCTTTTGGTTAACTCTGCGCCCTTGGCGAAGTATTTGACGACATTCTCTTTGGTCATCATCCCAAGTAAACTCATAGCGACAGAAGCGATCTGGAGAGTCTGCAAATGCAGATAAACTCATCACCCCTAAACATAATAGTAGTAGTTTTTTCATAGACCTTCCTTTTTGAAAAAATTCTTCCCTTTATTATGTAATGAGCAGGGCATAGATTGAAAGTCAGCTGTAATTTATTCAGATCAATGAAAAAGGGTGTCTAAAATTTAGACACTCCCTGCAAACTTTGCACAGCTGATGGAAGCCAAGGTCATAAAAGTAGATAATGAGTCAAACCTATAAAAATAAGGATACTTATTCATGAAAGCTTTGACTCTATTTCTCATTTCAGCTTCACTCGTCTCTTGTAGCAAACATCAAGCTGATAAAAAGGTGATTGATCCCACCCAAGGTTTACTTCCTCAGGTGAAAAGTTTTGCAGACATAAAAAGTGAAATAGGAGCAAAGAACCAAAAGAATATTTGTGAGTATACGGCATTCTCTCAAGAAAAAAAGCAATTCGATTTAGTGATTGGAAATGAATTAAGTGAACAAATTAGAGAAGAGCTGGAACAATCTTTCATAGCAAAACAAGATATAAATTATGAAGATTTTTGGAATAATATTTCTGATGACTCTGCGGAAAGATTAAATGAACTCCTTCTCATCAAATATGCTCAACAATCTGATGACGATTTTAGGCTTAAAAAGAACTTGGTGGCAACTGCCTTAAACTATTACACAACTGAAGATATAAGACCAAGCGCATTTGATATTCAATACACTCCGGATGAGACCTTGAGTATTGCGTTTGATGAAAAGGCTCGCTTAGAAGAAAGTAAACAAATTCATTTATGTGGAAATCTCAATCCTCTTCAAATGAAGTTCAGTGATAATTATGAAATGGAGTTAGAGCTTCCTTCGGATATTACAGCTTTAGTTCAATGTGTGAATAAAGATCATTCGCAACAAATTTACCTGAAGGTGATTCAAGGAGAAGAAGTTCAAATAAGAGTGAGAAAAGATGAAGAGCTTGCCTATTATTTTACATCAATAAGAGAAATGTCGGGGAGTTCTCGCTTTCGTTCTGCTCAACTTAAGTTTGATGCGGAAGGTGATGAGGTTAAACTTAAAATCACTAAGAAATATGAAATGGATCACAGACGACGTGGGCTTCAAGCAAGAGAATACTTGCCCGCGACTATTGATAAGTTAAAATTTGAGCGTAAAGGTGTCTCTGGAAAGCTCAAAACAAAAACGTTGAAATGTAACACGATTAAAGATTTTATCTACGAGCGAGTAGAATAACAAAAGCGCCCTAGAGGCGCTTTTTCTTAATGAAAATAATTTTTTCTGAGATGGATTTGGGACCTTTCAGGGCCATAAGCAATAATTCCCACCGGTATACCTAAATTCTCTTCGATTAACTTTATATATTCATCAAGCTCTGGAGCGTAACTTCCATCTTTTTTAAAGTCATCGGTAAAAGGCTTTAGGTTTTTGTAAAGAGGCTTGGCCTGAGATAAGTCTAGACCTGGATAAGCACAATCATATTCTTTACCGTCAATTTCGTAGGCATAACAGACTTTTAATTCCTCTAGGCCAGAGAGCACATCAAGTTTAGTCAGAGCAATGGAAGTCATTGAGCTGGCCTTCACAGAATATTTTAAAATGGGAAGATCGAGCCATCCACAACGTCTTCTTCTTCCGGTGGTCGCTCCAAATTCATTTCCTATTTTTTGAATACGATCACCAATCTCTTCAGCGATCTCTGTTGGCATGGGACCTTCACCCACTCTTGTGGTATAGGCCTTCACAATCCCCAGTTTTTCGTTCACGATTCCGTTGGTCACACCTGCTCCGGTATAAATTCCTGCAGCTCCCGTGGAAGAGGAAGTGACATAAGGATAGGAACCATAATCAATATCTAAAAGAACGCCTTGGGCTCCTTCGAAAAGAACTTTTTTACCTTCGGCCGTGGCGCGATCAATAAGAGAAAAAGTATCGGTCACATATTGAAAAATTTCTTGTCCAAAAGCATAGAGTCTTTTGGCTTCCTCTTCAGCACTTGGATATTCTGTTTGGTAAACATGCTCAAAGAGATAAGCTTTCTCTTCTAGGGCATGATTAAGTTTTGTCGTCAGTAAATCTAAATTAAAGAGGTCTTTAACTTTTATGGCCCGTCTGGCGACTTTATCTTCATAAGCCGGGCCAATGCCTTTACCTGTGGTTCCTATACGAACCTTTGATTTTCCTTCACGGTGGGCATCGAGTAGTTTGTGATAACTGGTAATGACTGTGGCATTAAGAGATATCTTGAGGCGATCCGCTGTCACGGGAATTTTCTCTTTGACCATATTGAGCTCCGTTAAAAAAGCTTCAGGCTCAAAAACCACTCCGTGAGCGATAATGCTGGTGCAGTTCTCGTGGAGAATCCCAGAAGGTATTTGGTGAAGGACGATCTTAGAATCACCCACAATAATAGTATGACCTGCATTGTTTCCTCCTTGGAAACGGACGACATAGTCAGCTTTTTGTCCCAAGAGATCAGTGATTTTACCTTTACCTTCGTCTCCCCATTGGGCTCCAATTATTGCGAGTGTGTTCATTATGCTCCTACCTCATTTAATAATTTATTGTTTAAGAAAAATTCTTTCATTTGATGAGCGGCCATCTCACCCACTCGAAATTGGGCTTCTTCAGTGGAGCCACCGAGATGGGGAGTGAGAACAATATTCTCTAACTCACGAAGTTTTGATTCGCCTAGTGGTTCCTCTGCGAAAACATCAAAGCCAGCGCCTTTAATTTTTTTCTCTGATAAAATTTTATAAAGATCATCTTCATTAACAATTTTTCCGCGAGCAGCATTAACTAAAATAGCAGAAGGCTTCATTTTACTCATAAGATCATAGTTAACCATGCCTCGAGTGGCATCAATAAGAGGGGTGTGAAGAGAGATAACATCAGCGGTTTTAAAAATCTCTTCTACAGAATCAACTTTTTTGGCCCAAGGGAAAGGAGATTCACTGACACCTGGATCAAAAAAGAGAACTTGAGGTTCAAAACCTTGCAGTCTTTTGCAAAGGAGTTGACCGATTCTTCCAAAACCAATAATTCCCACTGTCTTGTTCCAAAGCTCATTCCCAGTAAACGCTGCTTTATTCCATTCATTGTTTTTCATACTTTTATCAGCATTGGCGGTATGTCTGAGAGTTGTCATCATCAAAGCAAGAGCATGTTCAGCTGCAGAATTATTATTGGCCCCAGGAGTGTTAGAAACTTTGATCCCTTTCTCCTGGCAATAGGCTTTATCGATATTATCAGTGCCCTCACCAGCACGGATGATGTATTTTAAGTTAGGAGCAGCATCAAGAAACGCTTTGTCTGGACTAGTGGCAGATCTAATAATAAGCCCTTCGACTTTGGGAAGCAGGGTTTTTAATTCCTCTTGTGAGACTTTTTTTTCTGGGTGAACTTCTAATCCATCAGTGTTTCTTAGATCTGAAAAAACTCCACTATCCATTCCGTCTGAAACGACAATAAAAGGCTTACTCATATTTGACTCCGTTAGTGATTTTATATTGAACAGTGCCCCCAACATATCTCGAAAATTTAAGGAATAAAACGAAAAAAATCGAATACTTAAAGAAAAAAATTAAACGTTGAAAGTGCTTTGCATAGGCCGTTTTCGTATGTTAATCTACTCAAAATACCTAAACTCAAATCACCCGAAATTGAATAAAAAAAAGGCCCGGTTATTACCGAGCCTCTACGTCTAAATGAGGAATACGCTTAAGCTATTGATCGCAATTCGAGATTACTTTCAAGAGCGTTCAGCGTAGCTTGAAATTCTGATAATGTGGGAAGATTCCCAAAGTGAGTATTTTCAAATGTATTCATGGCAATAAAATCGAAGACTTCAATTTCTGTTGATGCTTCTTCATCCTTTTTAAAACATCTCCAATTTGTCTGACCAGTTTTTTGAAAATTCTCCATTACGTTTTGAACGAGCTCATCTTTACTTTTGACTCCAATCCCAATGACTTTGCCATCGTTGTTGAGTTCTAAGTACCAAATTTTGTACTCGTTCTTTTTGGTGGGGTTGGAACAAGGCTCTACGCAAACAGCTAGATTCATAATGTCCTCCTTGGTGTGTCTCATCTACAAAAATCCTTTTTGCATTTTTTCGCTTTCTGCATTGTTATTGATAGGCCTGATATCCGTCCATGGATACTGTCCTGCAGACCTATGGTTTGCTTCCTGCAAAGATATAATATCACCTAAAAGCCCACACGCACTGACTTTCGGCCTACACTTACTGGCCAGCATTTAAGGTATTGTAAGAAGTATTGTACTCAAGATGACACTTGGGCCTGCCAGGCCGCATGAAGTCCCTGATATTGCTAAAAGCGCTCTGAGTCGGCCGTTCAAGCATATTGGCACCAAAAGTACTTTTGTCCTGTTATACAGGTGTTAGATTTTAGAATTTACACATAAGGTGTGAAGAATTAACCTTAGAAAACACACAATTATGAGCAGACAACTAAACGTATTATTTTCATCCCTAAAAATGGCGATCGCAACTTTTTGCTCGCGTATCCTTGGATTAGTTCGAGAGCAAGTGCTCGCGTTTTATTTTGGGGCCAGTGGTTTTACCGATGCCTTTCTCATTGCTTATCGCATTCCAAATTTACTCAGAGATTTATTTGCAGAAGGTGCTTTTTCGGCCGCTTTTGTTCCGGTTTTTGTTGAAGCGAGAGGGATCTCTCAAGAAGAGGCGAGAAAGTTATTGTGGAAACTTTTTATTTTATTGGGTGTGGTCACGCTAACTATTGGTGTGATTACTTTTGTTTTTGCCCCTGAGATAGTCAATCTTTTTGCCCCCACTTTTTATAAAGATCCTGAAAAGTTTGAACTCACTGTTTTACTCACGAGAATCATGTCTCCCTTTTTATGCTTTGTTTCTATCGCGGCCCTTTTTATGGGAGCCCTCAACAGTTTAAAAGTCTTTTTTATTCCTTCCCTGGCTCCGGCGTTTTTTAATGTCACCATGATTTTATCCATGCTTATTTTCCCAAGCTATCTTATTGCACACAATTTAAATCCTATCGTCTCCGTGGCGTTAGGGGTTTTTATTGGAGGTCTGGTTCAAGCCTTTGTTCAAATTCCACTTATCTATAAAAAAGGATTTGGTCCTAGACGTACGGGACCACTGTTAACCTATGAATCAAAAAAAGTTTTTAAAAAATTAGGTCCAGGCTTGGTTGGTTTTGCAGCCACTCAACTCAATCTTTTGGTGAACACTATCCTGGCTTCCATGTCAGCTGTGGGTGCGGTGTCTTGGTTAAGTTATGCGTTTAGATTATTTCAACTTCCTGTTGGTATTCTCTCTGTCTCAATTGGTAACTCTAATTTGGTGCATTTTAGTGATGCTTGGAAACGCAAAGACTACGATGAAGCCAGAGAATATTTAGCGTCCAGCTATTTTATGAGTTTATTTATCGTCCTCCCGGCCATGGCCGCCTTAATTATTTTTAGTGATGAAATGATTAATGTTATTTTTGAAAGGGGACAATTTTCTCATTTTTCCACTGAGCAAACTGCTAAAGCCCTTCGTTGGTATGCTTTGGGCCTTCCTTTTTATAGTATTTACAAAATCTTTGTTCCTACCTTCTACACTATTGATCGCGAAAAAATTCCGGTTCTCTGTTCTATGGGAAGTGTGGCTTTTAATATTGTTTTTTGCGTGACCCTCGCTCCCGAGTACGGATTTGAGATTCTGGCTCTGGGAACGACATTATCTATTATGCTTAACTCATTTATGCAGGGATTGATTCTTAAAAAAGATATTCAATTAGCGGTGAACACTTATATTAACTTAAGAGTTTTTAAAATTTTACTGAGTCTCTTTATTACATCTGGACTTGCTTTCTATTTAAAGCAGCAGTTTGATTTTATGAGTCATAGCTTTGCTGAGCGTTGTCTGCTCCTGGCCGGATATCTTTTTGTTGTTGCTGCGAGTTACTTCTTCTTTGCCATTTTGTTTGGAGAAAGAAGTCTCGTGATCAAAGTCATTCGCAAATTTATGCGCAAATAATCTCCTAAATTATCCATAATTTAGCTTGAGCTAATATAAATACATGATGTAGACTACAGTGGAATTAATATATTGAGATTTTAAACATAAGGACATAAAGATTATGAGAACTGATTTTAGCACGCTGATCTCATTGGCCACACATACTGTTAATCATTTAAAACAAGATAATGTAATTGAATATCAGGTAGACAAAAGAGCTGATCTTATTGATGCTTTGGCCACAGAACTTGGAGTTGCTTTCTCAACGGATGAAGATATTCGTGATCAAGCTATTGAAGAGGTAGAAGAGAAGTTTGGTTTAGAAGATATTCCAGAAGACATTACCGAAACGGAAATGTTTAACCACGCTCGTAAAGAGATCATCAAATCTTATCAAGGTGAGTCTCTTGGTGGACTTTATATGGTTGAGTCCCTTCATAATGTTGCTAATAGAGTGAGAGATTTTTTACTGAACTCTGATCTTGTGGATGATGTTTATGGATCAGATGATGAGTTAGTGGAATTTCTTGTGCGCAATATGAAGAAATTTAATCCTAGAACAGAAAGACCTGAGCACGCTGCTCAGTAATTAGCTTCAAATTTTCATTATTATATTATTATAAAGAGAAAGGACCCCATTTGAGGTCCTTTTTTATTGCTCATCAATTCTATAAAATCAATTATTTAAGCGTATTTATTAAAGTTATTCGTGATTTTAGCCGACAAACCCAAGAGGAGGATTTTTCCGACTCAAAGGCATTTATTTAATAGTTTATAATGTAGATGGGATTAAACCATAAACTTAGGTGAAATTATGATGGGAATTCGTTCAAAAACTCTAACGTTACTATTGCTCATGGGAGCAATTCCAAGTCTAGCACTTGCCGAAAATGCGGACCAGAGGGTTGATAGCGCGGTTAATGATTTAATGGCCGCTTGTTTAAGACAACCCGGTAACACTTCAGAAAGAGAACATATATCAACCTCAGAAACGGAAAGATGTATTCGTGTTCGTTGTGTTTATGCCACGGCGAATGTTGATGAAGGTGTGAGTATCGCCGAAGGAATTGAATTACAACGAGGCTCAAGTGGAGCTTATGTTGGTGCTTGGAAAAGAGAATGTGTTCAGTTGCAAACAACAGAGCAAATTGCTGACCAAGCGGAGAGAGAAATAATCGGTGATGCTGAAGAGAGAGAAAGACTTATTGAACTCGGCCGAAGAGCTGATCGTGAAGGCTGGGAAGGTGGTCCTGGCGGGGGATCAGGTGGAGTTTCCGGCGGATCTGGCGGAGGCTTTTATATAGATCTAGGTCCTTTTAGAAGAGGGGATCAAATTTATGTTGATGGTAATTTAATCACTGTGGGTGGTTCTGAATATCAAAGAATCTGTTTAGATTCTAATGGCAATTTAAAAAGTAAATGTAGAAGAGCAGAAGTGAGAGGGTCGGATATTGATTGGGTCGTAGGTAACGATATCGATCAGGGGAATGGTTCTCGCAGAGTTTATGTTGATGGAGGTCCACGAGTGAGTATTCGAGGTGGTTTATCCGTTGAAGATATGCTCGCTGCTTGTAGTTCAGATAGAGATTTAAACCAATGTTTAGGAGCTAGATATGGCGTGATCATGACTCGCACAGGAGATATCGTTAACTGTGCTGACTGTCAGGTTCGCTACCGTGAACAAAAATCAGGAACCGACTGGGGAGGAATTCTCGGTGGGGTCGCTGAAGTGGCAGGCGCTGTCCTTCCTCCAGTCAT
>CEQY01201582.1_pt1 | contig 16773 bp, 17 predicted proteins | sample 361391 | NCBI WGS metagenome assembly CEQY01 (sample SAMEA2621075, study PRJEB7988) | marine metagenome | isolation source: saline water (ENVO:00002010), including | reverse complement strand
GTCAGTATCTCCATGAGCAAACCTCCACGCATCTATCATTTGTGCCGCTACATATCCCCCACACATATTATGGGCCTGGAACTGAACTGGTATATGAGAAAAAGGCCCTCCGTTTTGGTCGAGTCTTACATTAGGGCAATCAGCTTGGACAAAGAAGGAAGTGAGTAAAAAAGTGAACAAGAGTATTTTCATCCTCTTATTTTAAAGTAAGGTTAGAAATACTGCCATAGGGTAATAACTCATACATTCCCGAGTCTTTCACTCCAGAGACTATAAAACCATTTGCAGGGTCCGTCTTAGTGGCTCAGCTGCTCCCCATAGGAGTTGGTCACCTATTGAAAAGGCATTGAGATAATCATCCCCCAGAGTCATTTTACGAACACGGCCCACAGGGATTTTCATGGTGCCAGTAGTGTAAGCAGGAGTAAGTTTTTGGCAGGTGATATCTCGCTCATTCGGTACAAGCTCCACCCAAGGGTTAGCTTCAGCAATAAGAGATTCAATGGTTTTGATATCCACTGATTTTTTGAGCTTAATTGTGAAAGCTTGAGAGTGACATCGTAGTGCTGCCACTCTGACACAGGTTCCATCAATAGGAATCGTTTTGTTGGTTCCTAAAATTTTATTGGCCTCATTTTGGGCTTTCCACTCTTCTTTCGATTGACCATTTTCCATTTTGACATCAATCCAAGGTAAGAGGGACAGGGCCAGAGGATGGCCAAATTGCTCTTTGGGGAATTGAGAGTCATTAAAGCTGCCCGTCATAAGCTTTTCGTATTCAAGAGCTGTGGTAGCCGCATTCGCTGTTAATTGAGAGCTATACTTTTGCGAGAAAAATTGCATTTGCTCTAAGAGCTCAATCATATTGCGAGCCCCTGCTCCACTAGCTGCTTGATAAGTCATGCTGGTCATCCACTCCACAAGTCCTTCCTTAAAAAGACCCCCTAGTCCCATCAGCATCAGAGAAACGGTACAGTTTCCTCCCACAAAATCTTTAACACCCCTATTGAGCCCCTGCTCAATTTGGTTTTTATTGACTGGGTCAAGAACGATAATTGCTTTCTCATCCATTCTTAGCGCCGAGGCAGCATCAATCCAAATTCCTTGCCAATTTTGGGCCCTCAATTGCGGGTGAATTTTTTTGGTATAATCTCCCCCTTGGCAACTGATGAGAATATCCATATCCATAAGTTCCTCAAGATTATCTGAGTTAAGAATTGTTTCATGACAATTTGTATAATCAGGAGCTTTTTCTCCTTTGAGTCCACCAGAGAACAAGTAAGACTTAATTTTATTAAAGTCTCCCTCTTCTTGCATTCGTTCCATAAGAACAGAACCCACCATTCCACGCCAGCCGATAATCCCTACTTTATGCATAATTCTCTCCTCTCTTGCATTCAAGGCATTTTCCAGAGTTTTTTCCTTTCTGTAAACTTGTTATTTCATCCGAACTCTACTATCCTATACCTGTCTGAAGAGGTGCGAAACTAAGTAAGTCTACGGATCCAACCTAGTGGATTTGAAGTAGACCCAGGAAGTCTTCGCCGAAATTCTTAAGCTCTAGGCAAGCTTTCGAATTGGTGAGTGGGATTGAGAGCCGCTTACTGTCATAGAGTCATGCAATCACTCTATGGAGAGCTTTGAGATCTAACTCCTTCCGGGTTTATCCTTTTCAAAAGACTCTTTCTGACATTAAATATGGGTGCATATAAAAAGGAAGTTTACATGAGCAAAATTATTGTTTCCAAGTTCGGAGGCAGCTCCATGAAAGATCAAGAAGCGATGCTAAGATCTGCAAAAATTTGTCAGAAACAAAAATCCACGATCACACTCGTCTCTGCGACCTATGGCACCACTGATAAACTTCATGAGTTAGTCAATAATGCTGTGAAAGGAAATTGGAATGAGTGCGAAAAATTGCTCTTCACTCTTCGCGAGAAACATTTTGATATTTTACAAAATCTAACTAATGACAAATTAGTGGGGGAAAGACTAAGAGAGCTCATTAATAATCTTGAGACTCTCATCCGAGGGATTTTTCTTATCAGCGAATGTAGCCCTAAGGCCCATGACCGAGTGGTTTCTTTTGGAGAGAGACTTTCTTCTCTTCTTTTTTGTGAAGCCATGAAGATGACAATCAAAGATAAACCAGTAGAACTTTTTGATAGCCGAGACATTCTCAAAACGAATAATCAATTTGGAAGAGCTAAACCAAATATCCAAACGATTCATCATAAATGCCAAAATTATTTTAAGCTCGATGGCTCTACCACTTACGTAGGTCAGGGTTATATTGGGTCTACTGATGAAGGCTCTACCACCACCCTAGGTCGTGGTGGGTCAGACTATTCCGCGGCCCTTTTTGCGGAAGGTGTAAGAGCAGATGTTTTGGAGATATGGACGGATGTAGCAGGGATTGCGACTTGTGACCCTCGTATTTGTGAAAACACCAAACCCATTGAAGAGATCAGTTATAATGAAGCGGGAGAGATGGCCCATTATGGGGCGAAAATTCTCCACCCCACCACCCTCGTTCCGGCCATGCGTCAGAGTATTCCGGTGTTTGTTGGTTCCAGCTATGCAAGTGAAGAACTTGGCACATGGATTAGACATGAGGTGGAACAAAAGCCACTCATCCGGGCCATTGCTAAAAGAGATAATCAAGCCCTCCTGACAATTACCACTCCCAAAATGTTAGATGCCTTTGGTTTTATGAGTAAAATCTTCGCGGTTTTCACAGAGTTTGAAGTCAGTGTTGATTGCGTCACCACTTCAGAAATATCAGTGGCGGTTTCACTTGATCCTAAAACATTAGATAATAAAGAATTGATTCAAAAATTAGCTCAAATTGGTGAGGTCAAAACTGAATACGGTTTTTCTCTCATCAGTCTTATTGGAAATAAAATGTTGGAGCAAGCTGGTTTGGCCAAAAGAGTTTTTGCAGCTATTGAGGATATTAATGTTCGTATGCTCTGCTTAGGCGCCTCACCTTATAACTTTAATATTCTTGTGACAGAGAAAGAATCTAATGATGCCATAGGGCTTTTACACAAGGAGTTTATTGCATGAAAGTTGCCTTAGTAGGAAGTGGCCGCACAGGAAGTAAAGTGGCCGAACTTCATCAAGACACTGTTTGCTTTGATCAAAATAATAAACCTACCTTGGAGTCTCTGCAAGCTTGTGACGTGATCATCTGTTTTCTTCCGGGTCATGTGTTTACAGAGTATATTGATATGTTTATTGCGAGCAAAAAGCCATGTGTGATTGGTTCAACTGGCTTTGTTTGGAATAGAACCTTGCTGACTCAATTAGAAGAAAAGAAATTAAAATGGGTGAATTCTCATAACTTTTCATTGGGTATGAATTTAGTGAAGGCCATGATTGAAATAATGGGAAAAGCCGACAAGCTTTTTCCCGGAGCTGAGTTCTCTATTCACGATATCCATCATCAGCATAAAGTTGACTCCCCTAGCGGCACAGCACTTTCATGGAAGCAATGGCTAGATAAACCAGCAAAAATCACAGCCGAACGAACTGGTGAAGTGATTGGTTATCATCATATTGAAATGAAGTCAGATGTAGAGAAAATCAAGATCACCCATGAAGCTCTTGATCGCGGTATTTTTGCCAAAGGTGCTTTATGGAGTGCAGAACGCTTGCTGTCTGATAAAGATATTGCCTATGGTCTGACTCAGTTTAATAACCTCGTAAAAAAACACTTACATGTATAAAGGATTCTTATGAAACTACAAGATTACCATTTATGGACGGCCCTCATCACCCCTTTAAAACCAGGGCTTGGTGTTGACTATAAAAGTCTCGAGAAAATTATATCGGAACAAACCGAGGCAAAAAATGGTTTATTAATTCTTGGGTCAACTGGAGAAGCACTTAATCTCGATCTTGATACCAGAAAAAAAATAGTTGAGTTTGTACTCTCCTTAAAACCCTCTAGTCCTGTGATGGTAGGAGTCGGGGGGCATGATTTAGGAGCCCAAAGAGAGTGGATTAAATGGCTTGAGACTAAAAATATAGATGCCTACCTGATGGTCACTCCAATCTACGCTAAAGCGGGAGATGAAGGTCAGTACCTTTGGTTTAAAGACTTAATGGATAAAGTCTCAAAGCCAGTTATGTTATATAATGTCCCGGGCCGAGCAGGATCTTGGCTAAGTTTTAAAGCAGTGAGAAGACTGAACTCTCATCCCAACTTTTGGGCGATCAAAGAAGCTGGTGGCTCTCCAGAAAAAATGAAAGAATATTTAAAAGCAGCTAACGGTGGACAAGTATTTTGTGGTGATGATGGACTCATGTCAGAGTTTGCAGCTGCAGGAAGCTGTGGTCTTGTGAGCGTTGCATCCAACACTTGGCCTATGGCCACTCATACTTATGTCAAAAAATGTCTAAATGGTTCAGTCACTGATCTCCCTCAATGGAAGCATGCCTGCGATACACTTTTTATCGCAAGTAATCCAGTTCCGGCTAAAGCACTCATGGCCATGGAAGGAAGAATTGCTCATAACACTATGATGCCGCCACTTGCTAGCGAAGACTTAAAAGATTTTGGCAGACTGAAAGAAGCAAATCATTTTGTAAATACTTGGTATAAAAATAATAAATAAGGATATTGAAATGAACTGGGAAGAAATATTAGATAAACTAGAGTCAGGTGAACTGAGATCAGCTAATAAAGTTGATGGAAAATGGGTGGCCAATACTGCTGTTAAAGAAGGCATCTTAGCTTCATTTAAAGCTGGTGAGTTAAAAGAGTTTTCTGAAACAGGCCATAAAGGTTTTGTAGATAAGCATAATCTAGCGGCACGTATGTTTACTCCCAATGACGGGATACGAATGGTGCCAGGGGGAAGTAGTGTCAGACGAGGCTCCTATGTTGCCAGTGGAGTTATTATCATGCCTCCGGCCTACATCAATGTCGGTGCCTATGTTGATAGTGGCTCTATGGTAGACTCCCATGCCCTTGTGGGAAGTTGTGCTCAAATTGGAAAAAATGTTCATCTCTCAGCAGCGGTACAAATTGGTGGAGTCTTAGAGCCCATTGGTGCTTCCCCAGTTGTGATAGAAGATAATTGTTTTGTGGGAGCTGGTGCTGTTATTGTTGAAGGTATTCAAGTCCTAAGTGGAGCGGTTATTGCCCCTGGAGTGATTCTCTCTAAAGGAACTCCTATCTACGATGCAGTCAAGGAAAAGCAAGTGACTGATGGAATAATCCCTGAGAATGCAGTGGTGGTCCCAGGAACGAGACCAGTGAGCAGCAAGCTTAATTGGGCCAATGAAATAGGGCTCAGTCTCAATTGCGCCATCATTGTTAAATACCGTGATAGTAAAACTGATGACTCTCTTAAGCTTGAAGAGTTCTTACGCTAATGCAAGATAAAATACAAAGTATTATAGATAGATTTGATGCTCCTTTTTTCTTCTATAATTTAGATCATCTCAAAGCTAAATTAGAAGATATGAAACAAGGCCTTGACCCTGATATTAAGCTCTGGTACGCCTGCAAGGCTAATCCTATGAGTGCGGTGATCAAAGTCCTGCGCAACCTAGGCTTTGGTCTAGATGTGGCCAGCTCAGGAGAACTTCATCAAGTGCTCAATACCGGCGTGCAAGGATCAAAAATTTTAGCCACAGGCCCTGGAAAATCTAAAGAGTATCTTGAACACCTCATTAAAAATGGGGTGCAAACGATTGTCTTAGAAAGTCCAAATCAAGCCGTTTGGTTAAATGAAGTGGCAGAAAAACTTGATAAGAAAATAGATTGTTTATTGCGACTGCAGTTGAGCTGGAGCGAAGGTAAAAGTGTTCTGGGTGGAGATGAAATCACCCCTTTTGGAGTTGATACAGAAACATGGGATACTGTTGATTTTAAATCTCTTGCTCATCTCAATATAAGGGGCTTTCATTGTTTTCAGTGGGGAAATATGTTGGAAGTTTCCAAGCTCGAAAAAATTTGGGAAGTCACCATCAATACCGCTCTTGAATTTGCAAAAAAACATTCCCTTAAATCTGAAGTGTTAGACCTCGGCGGAGGACTCGGCATCCCTTATGATTTCGAAACGCCCCCTATTGATTTCACTGAAGTCAAAGCGGTTTTACATAAGCTAAAAGAGAAGTATAAGCTGCAAGAAATATGGATGGAGCTTGGTCGCTTTGTGATTGGCGATAGTGGCCGTTATTATTGCAAAGTTGTAGATATTAAAAAGTCGAGAGGAAAAAACCTGATTGTGACAGATGGGGGCATTAATCATATTGCTCGCGTGGCCTTGGTCAATCAAGCTTTTCCCATCAAGCAGTTTGCTAGTGATAAAGAACATGATCAAGCTTTTCAAATTCATGGCCCTCTTTGCACTGCTCTAGATAAATTAGGTGAATTTCCCCTCCCTGCAGATATCAAGATTGGTGACTGGTTAGAATTTCACGGGGCCGGCGCCTATGGTTTTACCGAGTCTATGCCCTATTTTTTATGTCATATGTTACCAGGGGAAGTGGTTTATTATAATGGTGATCTCATGATCCCAAGACCTCCTAAAACTTCATACGATTGGATGATATAAATGTGGACCATTGAAAACTACCCTATTAAAGAACTGGCCAGTGGCGAAAACCTCTCTATTAATACTTACACTATCAAAGGTCATGCTGGTCCTCATATCCATATTCAGGCCAGCGTCCATGGGGCAGAACTCCAGGGAAATGCTGTCATATTGCAGCTGATGGAAAAATTAAAAAATAAAAAAATTAATGGGAGCATCACTTTTATTCCTCTTGCTAATCCTTATGCCACCAACAACAAACATGGAACTTATACTTACGGTCGCTATAATCCAGTGACAGGTGATAATTGGAACCGTAACTATGTCGATGTGGTTAAAGCCTCTGGCTTTGATATGCAGCAATTTGTGGCCGATAATAAAAGTCTTCCCTGGCATGAACTTCGGTTAGTTTTTAAAGCTGAACTTGATCATATTATTGATAGTCATATTCAAAAATTAGTAGATAAGCGCTTACTCGCTGAAAACAATAAGCTTAACCTCATTTTACAAAAGCTTGCGGCCAAAGCCGATGGAGTGCTCGACCTTCACACCGGACCAGTTGCCACTCGCTATCTCTATAGTGCTGAGTACGAAAAAGAAATCTCTTATTATTTAAAATTTAAGCATATCTTGGTTATTCCAGATGAGTTTGGAGGGGCCATGGATGAAGCTGCCTTTATGCCATGGGTTCACTTGCGTAATGAATTAGAAAAGCATGGCAGAGATATAACCCTTGATATAGAGAGTTTTACTCTTGAATTTGGTTCTGAAGAATCATTTTGTATGGAAGATGCAGATAAGGATGTTGAGAGCATACTTAATTATTTAAAATATAAAGGTGTCCTGGAAGAGGAGCCGGAAAGCTTTTCAGGTTATGTTTGCAAACTCGCAGACTATCGAACACTCTTCTCCCCCCATGGAGGTTTAGTGGATTACCATTTTAAACCAGGCGATCGATTTAAAGAAAATGATGTGCTCGCTAGTTTTTATCAATTTAAAAATCTAGACCCGCAGGATCCCATTCAATCTTCACGTCAACAGTTCAAGGCCACAACAGATGGTATCATTATCAACCGCTGTCCTTCCAGTGCTGTCCATCAAGGTATGGAATTATATCAAGTCATGACAAATTTAGAGGAGTTTCAATTATAATGAGTTTATCTAAAAGAGCTTCCCAGTTAATGAATCATCCAAGTGCTATCGTTGCAGGTATTATAAAGTGCAATAATGATCCCTATGACGCTCAAACAAATCCAGAGGGATTTTTAAATTTTGGAACTGCCGAAAACACTTTAATGGAAGATCTTTTAAGTAAAAAATTATCGTCTCAAATTGAAATTAAATCTGAACATATTCAGTATTCAGGCATGGATGTACCGGCGCTACGAGAAACATTTTCTCAATTTGCGATGAACCATTTAAATATTGAAGCCTTAAAACCTGAAAATATTGTTGTTCAATGTGGTGTGAGTGCTATCTGTGAAGCACTGTCTTTTACTCTTTTTGACGAAGGGGACGCGATCATGATTGCCACTCCCTATTATAATGGTTTTGAGCATGACTTCACCAAGAGATTCAAGTGTGAATTTGTCAAAGTTGATCTTAGTCCAACCAATAATTTTCAACACTCAATTGAAGCCTTTGAACAAGCCTATAACCAATATCCAGAGCCGGAGAAAATCAAAGCTGTTCTCATATGTCATCCTCATAACCCCACAGGTGAAATTCTCTCCCAAGAATTTATGTTTTCTCTCCTCGACTTTATTCAAAACAAAAAACTAGAGCTCATAAGTGATGAAATCTATGCTTTATCCACCCACTGCAAGGAAAGGCATCAGTCTCTTTATCAACTCGCAAGAGAGCGAAAACTACCCGCTCACCTACTTTACGGTATGGCCAAAGACTTTGCCATTGCTGGGTTTAAAGTAGGATTTTTTTACTCAGAGGATAATGAACTGGTAGAGGCCATGAGTTCACTATGCTATTTTCATCCAGTTGCGAGTTTAACTCAATTAGCGGTCGCTGATTTGTTAAGTGATGAACAATTCTTACATCACTATATTGAACTGAACCAAGAGCGTTTAAATAAAACAAAAAGAGACCTCATTCATAGAAATGACCATCTTAATTTTTTACCAGCTGAAGCGGGGTTATTTATAGTACTGGATCTCTCCCAATGGTGTGAGTCTTTTGAAGATGAAGAAAGATATCATCAATTTATCTTGGATGAGCTAAAAATAAATATTCTTAAAGGCCGTGACCTGGGGCTTTCGAAACCAGGTTATTTTCGAGTTTGTTTTGCACGGCCCGAAGATCAAATTCATACTTTTAGTCAACGCATGCAAAAATTAAAGAGATTATAGTTTATGAAAAAATACACAACTGAATTTTTAAAAGATATGCCAAAGTCGGATGTGCATCTCCATCTTGATGGATCCATGCGAGTTGATTCTTTAATAGAAATGGCGCAAAAATTAAAAATTGATTTACCGGCTTATTCAACGGAAGGTTTAAAAGAATTGGTTTTTAAATCCCATTACGCTAATTTAGGTGAGTACCTCCACGGTTTTCAGTACACATGTTCAGTACTTCGTGATTTAGAAAATATTGAGAGAGCATCCTATGAATTGGCGATCGATTGTCAAAAAGAAGGTGTGAACTATATTGAAGTGAGGTTTGCTCCTCAACTTCTCGTTGATCATAGCAAAGGGCTTACCATTGAAACAGTTTTAACAGCTTGTAATGATGGTCTTCAAAGAGCAAAGAAAGAATACAATAACTCTAAAGCGGTAAAAATAGAACACAAGCCTGAATTTCATTACGGAATCATCAACTGTGCTATGCGGATGTTCGGACCGAAAGGTTTTTCTCCTTATTATACAAATCTTTATAAAATGATGAACTACGCCAGAGACATGCAAGTTATCACCATGGCCGCGATGGAAATGGTAAGGGCCTCCGTCAAACTAAGAGACGATAAAGGACTTCCTATTGCAGGAATTGATTTAGCTGGGCAAGAAGAAGGCTATCCAGCTCGAAAATTTAAAGACGTGTATGCCTATGCCCATAAAAACTTTATGCATAAAACAGTTCATGCAGGTGAAGCCTACGGTGCAGAAAGTATTTTCGAAGCCATTACCGAGTGTTATGCAGATAGAATTGGTCATGGCTACTCACTCTTTATGCCAGAGCGTATACAAGCGGAAAACATCACCGATAAAAAACGCTATATTGAGCAACTTGCTTCCTTTATTGCTGATAAGAGAACTGTTATTGAAGTTTGTCTAACCAGTAATTTACAAACAAATCCTGAAATCAAATCCATCAAAGAGCATAAGTTTAAAAATATGTTGGAAAATAGAATGGCCACAACCATCTGTACCGATAATAGACTTGTTTCAAACACCACTGTCACAAATGAGTACAAGCTTGCCACTGATAATTTTGATATACCACTCAAAAGACTCAAAGATATTGTGGCCTATGGCTTTAAGAAAAGCTTTTATCCTGGAAACTACGTGGAAAAAAGAGAGTACGCTAAATTAAATATGCAGTACTTTGATCAAATATGTGAAAAACATAAGATTAGTTCAAAGTAGTGACATGTTGAATTAAGACATAAGGCTGTATAATAATAAATTTAAATTGTTTTTTGAATTGATCTTCTTCAAAAGCTTTACTATCAATATCATCAGTTTTAGTAATCAGCCCTTCATCTAGCCAAAGTTTAATGAACTGAACCTTGTCTTGAGCGATAGCGACTCCAACGTCCAAAAGATCCAATTGAGAAGAGATAAGCAGAACTGCTCCTCGTTCCACATGAGGTTTAATCATTGACCAATCAGCTTCTTCAATTTCTGTTTTTAATTTTTCTTTTAAATCATCCATTACATCGATTATAATAAAAGCATGGGTATATTAAAAACAATTTCTAAAGTTCTTTTATTCTTAATTTTAGCGGCCATACTATTTTTCTTAGTTAGACTGCTTCTGCTGGCCCGAGAAAGCCAGAATATGCAGGTCGCTTCGACTTATAATATGCAAAACAATTCGTTAGCCCCTTGTTCAGACAAGCCCAATTGTGTCAGTTCTTTTGCCCCTCAAGCCTCAACTCATTATATCCCAGCTATTTCTCTGAATGCGACCCAATGGAGCCAGGCGAAAGCTTTTTTCGACCATTGTAATTTACTTTCGGATAAACCTCATTATGTTCATTATGCCTGTGCCACCAGTGCCTTTGGTTTTGTAGATGATGTAGAACTTCTTTATTTACCAGAGACCAATGAACTCCACATGAGGTCTCAATCCAGAGTGGGCTACTCTGATTTAGGTGCCAATAGAGATCGTATCAATGAACTTATCTCCCACTTAAAATTTCAAAATGACTAATCAAAAAGCTTAGAGTACTTTTCAAGATTATTCTCTTTGAGTTTTTCTTTAGGAATAAATTTGAGCGCTGCTGAGTTTATACAATAGCGCATACCAGTAGGTTTGGGTCCATCGTTAAAGACGTGGCCTAGATGTGAGTCAGCATATCTTGATCTGACTTCAATCCTCTCCATGCCTAAAGTAGAATCGTGTTTCTCGATCACTAAATTTGGCTCTAGAGGCTTGGTAAACGAAGGCCAACCAGTACCCGATTTAAATTTATCTTGAGAGCTAAAAAGTGGTTCATTTGAAACAATATCCACATAAATGCCTTCTTTTTTATGGTCCCAATATTTATTCTCAAATGGCTTTTCAGTAGCATCCTCTTGGGTGACTTGATACTGAATATCACTCAGTTTTTTCTTAAGCTCTTTTTGTGACAGTTTTTTATACTTTTCTTGATTTAAAAAAGTTTCTCCCTCTTTCCAGTACTTTTCAAGAAAATCATCTCTTCCACTGGCACTCCGGTAGTATTTGTACTTAGCTTTTGTGATCAAACTTTTTTTATAATAATCTTGGTGATACTCCTCAGCTTTATAAAAATTTTTAAATTCTATAAGAGGAGTAGAAACTTTTTTATCAAATTTTTTTAAATCCTGGAGGGTCTTTTTTGATCTCTCTGCAACTTTTTTTTGCTCATTGTTATGATAGAAAATTGCTGGTGAATATTGAAACCCTCTATCCACAAACTGCCCCTTATTGTCCGTTGGATTTATATTTTGCCAAAAGATCTCAACTAATCTCTCATAGCTCACCAATTGAGGATCATAGATTATCTGCACTGCCTCACGGTGCTGAGTAGACCCACTTGAGACTTGCTTATAAGTGGGATTTTTTTTCTCGCCCCCACTATAGCCTGAGATGACTTCTTTCACTCCTACCAGTTTTTCAAAAGGAGGCTCCATACACCAAAAACACCCTCCAGCAAAAGTTGCTTTTTCCCACTTTGCATGAGCACTGACACTAAGAATAAGCATGAAAAACAATAGACGCATGATAACTCCTTGATTATTCATTATAGCATCAATTAAAAATTTTCATGTTAGATTTATGTAAGATTTTTTGAAAGGGCCACTTTGATGCGAGTAAATTGACCTTCTACGCTGTCGATACTCATATTTCCACCGTGTAAATCGATGATTTCATTAACTAAATGCATTCCGAGTCCAGTGCCCTCTCCCGTTGGCTTGGTGGTAAAAAAAGGATCATTAATTTTCAAAAGATCATCGGGTGAGATTCCAATACCATTATCTTCAATTTCAATAAAAACAAAATTCTCGTTTTGATCCGTCTTGATTTTTATAAGTGGCTGAAAATCAGATTTTTCTGATTCTTTTTTCTTAAGGGCATAAAAAGCATTATCGAGAATATTGATCAGAGCCCTGGATATATCCGGTAAAGAGAGTTTGATAGGTTTTATATCAGATAAGGAGAGCTCTGTTTTTACTTTGTTTTTCTCCATCATACTTGTGGAGTCAAAGTAGAATTGAATGGCTTCTTCAATGATGGCATTGATATTATGAAAAGCTAAATCTCGCTTGTGCTTGCGTGAGTGCATGAGCATATTTTTGATGATGACATCAGCTCGATCAACATTTTTTTCTATAAACTGGCTGACTTTTTTTAGTTTTGTTTGTTCCGCCTCAAACCTTTGTGCGATTTCTTTATTTACTTTAAACAACTCATCTCTGAAGTCATCAAAGCTTGTCACGCTGTCTTTTATTAAAAAATTATTATTTTTGATGATGTTCAGAGGATTCTTAATTTCATGCGCAATACCTGCTGTAAGAGTCCCCACCATGGCCAATTTCTCTTTATTTATCACTTCTTGTTGAGCAACATCTAACTGCTTTGAAGTTTCATCAAGTTGAGAAGAAAGCAAGCTTGTTAATTGTAAGTATATTTTATGATTCACCATCACGGGAAATAAAACTGAAGCACAGTAGGTTAAAAAAAGAGCAAAGGAAAAGCCAAAAACAGAGAATCTTATATCTGTAAGAGGTCTTAAAAAAGGATAATCCAACAGGTGAATCCCCCACAGAAAGACGATGACTAAAAAAAGTCGATCCACACTTTTGATTTCGGAAGTATTTTCTTTTTCTGATTTTTTAGCATGCTTTATTTTTTTTACCCCTTGCCAAAAAACATAAAACTGAGGGGCGGTAACACCTACTCCTATAATGGCCCCTAAAAACCAAAACTCTCTAAAGCCTAGAAGGTAAAAAAGAACACTCAAAAAATAGCATAGAATAAGAAAACCTAATTTCTTGCGCCAAGAATAAGAGAGCTCAAAAAGTCTTGCGGTTAATTCACCTAGGGCAATACTACTTAGACCAGCAAAAATAAAAGAAAAGTAAAGTTGTGCTGGACCTATCTCTCCTAGAAGTACATCTGAAGTAAAAAAGATAAATGCGCCACACCAAATGATGGTAGCGCAAAGGTAGTCAGTATTTTTATTGTAAATTCTATAGAGAGTAAGGGAGACGAAAATATCACAGAGCTGAACACAACCAAGTACGATTAATAAGACTGATAAAAATGTATGATCCATTAAATAATCTTAGTTTTAACGTACTTAGTTGTAAACTTAAGCTGTTTTTTTAATTAAAAGTCTTCAATAAGCTGTGCTAGGTCAGGGTCATCAATAAATGGATTTCGATTACCTTGAACTGTTTCAATAAAGTCATTTCTTGCTAACTCATCGCTATCAACAGGATCAATAAGATGCCACTGTCTTAGAAAAAACTCTTCATAAGCTGGAATACGCATATTATAGCGAAGGGCAAAGTAGAAAAGTGCTCTTGCTACATTTCCTTTATGCTCTTCAGGTGGTTCAAAACCTCTGGCTCCAGTTTGAGAAATAGTCCCAACTGAAGAAGCTTGACACTCATGAGAGAGAACTTGTCCATTTTTAAACTGATTAAAGTAATGATTGCCACGAGTCGAATTTGCTCTTGAATTGGTTGGATACAAGTGATGCAAATCTGCTTTTTGATAGCTTCTACTTTCTGATCTATTAAATCGTGACTGAGGCCATGTATGCTCGATATTTATTTTGGTATGATCAGGCATAGTATTTGGAGATATTCTCTCTCTATACTGAATTAAACAGTAAACGTCCCTGACAAAGTATCCTTTATGATCTTGATCGAGGTGGATATTCTGCATAACGTACTTACGAGACTGAGAATAACTTGTTAAAGGTCTATGACCGTCTAAAGTCATCTGCTTGATTTCTTCGCGATATTCGTCGAACAAAACTGTTCTGGCAAAACTCGCTGTACTCATCATGAGTAATACTAAGAGTAGTTTAGTCATAAATTTCTCCGGTTGATAAAAATTTACCGTGAAGCTTACGTTTTTAAAAGTAAAAATAATAAAAAAATTAAGTTTTACTAATAAAAGTTTAACGCATAGCAAATTTCAATATTTTCAGTTTTTTATAGGCACTTTTCTATTTTAGTCTATAATCTCATACATGTTTAAACTCCCCGTTATTTGCCTGCTCTTGCTTCCTTTTACTTTCATTACCGCCAAAGAGGCTAAACCTCTTTATGAATGGGGTGTCGTTGGGGGGGTGGCGCGAACTCCTCACTACCCCGCAGCAGCAGATTCCAGCACTTATTATCTGACTTTTCCCTCTTTCATATACAGAGGGCTCACTTTTAGAAATGATGATAAAGGTTTCAGAGCTCGTTTTTTAACCACCACAAATCTAGATTTAGATTTAAGCTTTGGAGGCTCTTTTCCTGCTGATTCAGAAGACAATAAAGCACGCTCCGGCATGGATGACTTAGATCTTTTATTAGAATTCGGACCTAGGCTCAGTTATATTCTTCACAAAAACAATGGGCATGAGTGGGAGATTGAACTCCCTCTTCGTTATGTGTTTTCTACTGATTTTAATTTTACCAGTCATAGAGGTTATAGGCTGCAGCCTCAGTTGGATTATCGCTATAAATTCTTTGAGTATTTTATCTTGAGTATGGGGTATAAGCTTAATTATGCCACGGAGAAACTTTCTGATTATTTTTATGAAGTAGATGATAAGGATATTATTCCTAATATTCGTGAACGTTATAACGCATCTGCAGGGTATATAGGACAAGATTTATCAGTCAGCTTCATGGTGAGGTACTTTAAGTTTTTTGGCATTATAGGAGTGAGAACAAGTCAATATCACGATGCAAGTAATGAAGAGTCTCCTCTCTTTAAATCAAGAGAAAACTCATCAACGTTTATTGCTTTTAATTATTTTTTCTATGCTTCAGAAGAAAAGGCTCCGAAAAACAAATACCTTAGAACGCCCACCCAATAAAAAGTTCAACTCCCCAGGTTCCAAAGGCAGGAACATTTTCTTTTTGAGTGTTACCGTTATCATCTTCGAGTTCAACCTCGTCACCGAAATCGTAAACACCTAAGAACCCTCCGAGGGCCACATTAAAATGATCCCACTGCCAATGATGACCGAATTGCCCTATGAGTCCTAGGGAACTAATTGATCCAGAAAATTCTTCATCGTCAATTTCAGAAGTTAAATCCATATTAAGTTGAGAGATCTGTCCCCCAGCATAGTAGCCTTGTTCAAAAGCTTTATTCCACCAATAATCAAATCGCACATGTCCTTCGGTCGCTTTAAAGTCTACATCGAGAAGAGTTGTCTCCCAAAGCGTCCCCCCTACTCCTAAGGACCAATTATCAACCAAAGCATATTGTGCTTCTAAATTATTTGACCCCATGAGCAGTCCAATAGGATTTGTCCTGACATTGATATTATGTGCGTGAACAGTAAATGATGACAGACACAGAATGAGAAAAAAAACCTTATATTTAAGATTCATCATTTGGTTCCAAACAACCTATCACCAGCATCCCCTATCCCAGGAACCAGATAACCTTTATCATTAATTTCTTCATTCCCTTTAAGAGTATAGATATCGACATCAGGATGAAATTCATGCACACGTTTCACACCAGAAGGACAAGTGAGCATGGTCAGTAATTTAATCTTACCTACTTCATATTGTTTTAATCGATCAATACTGGCAACGGCAGTATCACCTGTGGCAAGCAGGGGATCTAATAACAAGATCGTCTTATCTTTAACATCCGTAGGAAGTTTAAAATAATACTCGACAGTGTTATTAATAAACTTATCGCGATAAATTCCAATATGTCCTGATTGGCTAAAAGGAAGCACTTCCAACATCGATTCCAGCATCCCATTTCCTGCACGCATAATAGAGACAATGACCGGTGGTCTCGTTACTTTTCGTACATTTGCTTTTGAGAGAGGAGACTCTACGGTGCAATCTTCAAGTTCTATATCTCTTGTTGCTTCAAAACCTAAAAACTTAGTCAGTTCTCTGATAATATTTCTAAATTCTGCAGACCCGGTATTTTTGTCTCTCAAAAATGCAAGCTTATGTTCAATAAGAGGGTGTTCAATTTGAATTAATTTTTTACTCATATCTCTATTTCCTTATGACTTAAAATACTGTTCCATCACTTTCAAGTTTCAGTGGAGGAGAGCTATCACTTCTTTTTTGTTTCGCTAATTTTCTACCGGCCCACCAAGTACCACCTTCTAACACTTTGGCCAAGGGAAAATCAGCAGGAGATTTTTGTAATCGGTTTTGAACTAATTGACCAATACGATCTAAGAGTTGAATCGTCAGAGCACGCCATTCAATGATCAGATCACTTTGAGGAAGATGGGACTGATTCAAAAGAGAAGGATCTTTTAATTCTATAACGCCGAAATCTAGAAACAATCCTCCATTTCTATATTCTG
>CEQY01053981.1_pt1 | contig 16786 bp, 21 predicted proteins | sample 361391 | NCBI WGS metagenome assembly CEQY01 (sample SAMEA2621075, study PRJEB7988) | marine metagenome | isolation source: saline water (ENVO:00002010), including | reverse complement strand
TGTATGTTAATGATGAAATGTTTCTATACATTAGTACATTATCATGATATGTTGCAAACAGAGAGAGTAAAAGTGGTTGCATTGAGAGAAGATAACAAGCAAAAAGATCTTGAGATAAAAGAATTGAAGCGACCACACACAACACGCAACGAATACTTAACAAAGGAATTGTTCGATGATATCAAACAAAACCAATTTGAACAAGTATAAGAAGCGTGCAGTTAGTAAAAACCAAATCCGTAAACTTGTCTATAAGCAGAAAGCAAAGGCCGATAGAGCCGCTGATAAGTTTATGGATTGGGTAGAAAGTTGGAGATAGATTCGGTGGCTATATGGTGCGGTGAACATTTTGTAGTAGCCGCACTAGCCTATAAGGAGGAAAGATGAAACCTAGAATAGAAGAAGTCCTCTACTCACAATACGAAGTTAGAGACAGTAACTGTATGGGCATCAAGGACATATTTCAATGTAACTTAGATTTTACAATAGACATTGACAACATTGTAGCTGTTGAAATGATGTGGGAGAAATATCACAACAATACAATATGGTGTTATTTGGGAGTACCAAAGACACAAGATGAAATAGTAAATGATGGTATGCTTGGATTAAGAAATTATGATAGTAAGTATAAACCTTATGGTCCTTTCATGAGAGTTAATGTGGATTTGTTTAGAAAAGCATTGTATTATGAGAGGAGTGACATACCATATGAAGTATACTTAAAACTAGCAAGAAAGTATATACATGTAAAAATAAGAACGAGGTGTGTAGATGGATGAAATAATAAAACCAAGGTCAAAAGCTATGACTGAAAAGCAAAGAGAAGATGGAAGAGAAGAGTTTCGTAAAAGATATGGAGCTTGGTACTATTTTAACTACAAAAAGTATAGTACATTCAGACCTTCTAACAAAGCTTGGATAGAAAAGTTTGACAAACAGAGTAATCGTGATAAACAAGGATGGTGAAATGAAAGAAAGAAAAGTAATATCAGTAAGTAGCAGAAAAGGTACAATGATGGTAATAGATGTCGAGACAATACCAAATAAAAAGAACAGGTTAGGTAAACCCTACAAAGTTTCTACTACAAAGCATGTCAAGATAGATAAATCATTGTTGAAAGGAGAGTAATATGTTTTATGATGTAGATTTAGACGTGTTGTATTTTACATGTCTGACAGTAGGAGAAGTTATATTCTTTGCTGTATGTATTTGTTTCATATATGAATCAATTAAATATGTTATAAGGATGGTGCGTAATGGAAACAAATAACAAAGAAATACTTAGACGATTTGAAGAAGAAATGACTTGGGCTGGAGAACAGCTTGAAGCATGTAAAGACATAGAATCGTTTGAATTAAAGAATGCAATAGTAGATAAAAGTACTAAGATTGCATCAAAAAGATTGGATGATGGTAAAGTAAAATACTTACATCAAGTACCAATAACTTTGCAAGAATGTTTAGATGCAAATCGTAACAATCTTACAGAGTCAATAGAAGAAGTAATAGATGGTTTGATATATGTAATAGCTGAGACTATTTTACAAACTCAGGTTGCAGATGAGATAACATCTAGTTACTTAAAGAAAGCTAAGGCATATCAGTTTTACAGCTTGTTTTTCCTGATGGTAGCTGATATGCAAGATCAAAAAGGAAAAGAAAATGAGTGATCAATCAACACGTCCGTTTACTGGCGTAAGATATAAAGTAAACAGTTCAGATTGGGTAGTAGATAACTCTGATGCTGTCAATAATTGTGTAACAATTAGAGATTTGTTTAACTATCTTCAAACAGCAGATGTTGCTAACTACGGTCTTATAGATAGAGAAAGTTCTGTTGTAAGAATGAATATGAACAAAGTTAATTTCAATGCGGAGTTAATTGCAATAAGGCCTAACGATGATGATGGCGATGGTCAGCTAGCATACGTTGCTTTCAATAAGCAATCTATGAAAGGTGGTCAGTAATAATAACCGAGGGGTGACTTATGTTGCCCCTCAATACCTTAGGAGGATAAATGTCGTGGATTAAGGAAAGTTGGAATGATATTGACATAGATATCAATAGCATTGCACAGGAAATAATAGTAGGTCCATCAAATAGAGTCGCAAGAGCTATGATGGAATTGAATAACAGATATATTACTTGTAATTATATGTCAGGTAATAGAAGTATGTTAGAACCATTAAAGCCAGTAGGTTTTACAAGAACTTACAGGTGGTCACCAGGGTACCAAGATATTATCAAAGAATGTATAACCGAAAGAATTATGCAGATAGATAAGAAAGGTACTCTAACAACAATGTTCAATAGAATGGGTAACAATGAATGGAACTTAAGGAACTTTAAAGAAAGAGTTCTTACCATAGATGATATGCTAAAAGATTTAAGGTCACGCAAGGTTACAACAGACTCAGATCTTGAGATAGCTACAGAAAATTTACAAGCTATCTTTAACAAACTAAATGAGAAGGCTAATGAAGCTGACTTGATATTTGGTTTGAGAGATGATATTGAACATGTAATATCTTTCGAGTATTACAACGACGATAAGTATAAAGATATAAGTGATGAACAAAGAGAACTATTAAGGTTTCTTACTGGTAAAGTTAGATTACAATTACACTACAAGAATCCAAAGATAGAATTACATATGAGTAGATTAGATGGTAGAGAAGTAAACAAAAACTATGGTCAATTTAGATTGGCACAAGATTTGTATATGACATTCTCACTACCTTTCTATCCTTTGTTTCAATCTTTGTTTACAGCTAACTTTGAAAGTCTAAACTGGAGAGATTTACATCAAGATTACAGAGCAAGAAACACAATATCTACTTATCTAACAAGAGCAGATATGCCAAGCAATGTTTCAGCTACTAACTTTAGTACAGATAGAGCTATACAAGCATGGTGCGGTGGTAAAGACGCAGGACTTAGATCTCATCCTTATGTTGGTAATGGTTCAAGTATTTACGAGTACAATGATGATGGTAGTTCTTTTACTGACTTTGGAGTTAGATATCAAGCACATCATGTATGTTTTGGTACTATGGATGATTCAATAAGAGATGCTTTTACAAAGCTAGACTTTGTAGAACTAATTAGTTTGATAGAAGATTGGAATAGATGGGATGTATATGATACAAATCCACTTAACAATATATCTTACTGTATTAGAACATTACCAGCAAAAGATGTTGATGCTAGTTTCATTACAGATTCAGGCAACTTTAATGCTGAGTTAGTGCATCAGAATCTTATGAATGATATGCATGGAGATCATCGTCAGTTACGTGACAATTGTTACTTTGGACGACCTAGAATAGAATACAATGATCATTCTATGGATTATGGATATAGTCATAATGTTAGTAGTAAACATAATGCTTTAGATGATTATGGAAATCCTAGAGAACATACGGACTATAGTTCTGTTCCATATTATGGTTGGAACTTTTCTCACCATTGGTGGACTCCAAACAAAGAGATAATTCGTAGAACTTCATTACCGTGTCTTGAGATAGGCATGTTAGATGACAATGACTATGTTGATGAAGAAGGTAATAAAGTTGAAGATGAAGATTGGATAGTAACTGAAAAGATGGTAACTGTTTACATGGAGTACATGTATGCAAACATATCTAGGGTAGTGCATATACTAGATGAAGATGAATGTATTACAAGAGACTATGGCTATTACAAAGAAATGAAAGATGTTATTAACTATGTAGAAAATGGTTGTATAACAAACTTTGATTTAGATGTAAAAGAAAGTATAGCAGAACAAGTAGAGCTTGAACAAATAGAAATGGAAGAAGATTTGTTTGAAATGGATCATCCAACTGGTGAACAAGCTGAAGATGAACACTATGATTACTTGTATTATCAACAACAAATGGATGATGCAATAGAAAGAGAGTTTGACAATGAGTAAGTTCGTAATGAATAAAGATGATTGGGATAAAATACATGAGTATTGTAATTATGCATACGATAAGTATTCATCAGAAATTGGTGGATACTTAACTGTATCATATGAAGATGATAAGTTTGTATTTCATAGTCCAGTCATATTAGAGCAAGAAATATCAGGTGGCAATACTGAGATTACAGCAGAAGCACTAGCAGAATACTATATGAAAGTAGATATAGAAAATACTAGTAAACCATATTGGTTGTGTTGGTGGCATAGTCATCATACTATGGGTGTATTCTGGTCAGCTACTGATGATGCAGCAATAGAATCACAAGAGTGTAACAACTATACGTTTGCTCTTGTAACTAACTTAAAACGAGAACAGATTTTAAGAGTTAGTGATTGGAAAACTGGTATACAAACAGATACTAAAGTAGAAATATTAGGTGATAAGTTTGAAATATCAGATGAAACAAAGAAAGAAGTAGATACACTTTGCAAAGAAGAAAAAGTTGTAATCAAAAAAGTAGGTTCTCCTATCGTAGATAGAGGTGTTTACTACAGTGATTATAGTGGCTGGGGAAGTCAAGTATCTCTTTGGAAAGATCAAGTTGATCAAGAGAAAGTAGACTTAGAAGCAGACATTGATAACATATTAGTTGATTATCAAGCTGATGATGACTACGAAACATGTAGAAAAAAGTTTGCTAATCTCAACAGAAAACAAGGTCATAAGAAAAGTGAACTAAGAGTTGCTTTACTAGATAAGAAAATACTCGATAAAGTTATAAACTCTGCATTAGCAGATGAGTACATATATCCTAAGGGTACAAAACATAACGTAGAAAACATGATAGCAAACGCAGAGTTAGACGATGTGTTCAATGCTAGTTTTGAAAGGAGCTCGAAATGAATGAAAGATATTCAGGGTTAGTTAATAACTTTAATACTTACGCATATCATTTCTTAGGTTGCGGTGCTATTGGTAGTGCCGCAGCTGTAACTATGGCTAAGATGGGTGCAAATATAATACATTTGTATGACATGGACATAGTAGAAAGTCCTAACATAGGTGTTTCAATTTATGATAGGAACGATTTGAATAAGCAAAAAGTAATTGCATTGAGAGATAGATTGTTAGCAATCAATCCAAGAATAGATGTTGTTACTCATCACGGTGAGTTTCAGAACATTTATGAAGAACATAATAACATTGTTATTTTGGGGTTTGATTCTATGCAATCAAGGTTAGATGCAGTTACTAATATACTACAAACGGTATCACCAGAGATCTTAATTGATGGTCGTATGGGTGCAGAACATTATCAACAATATACATTTAAGAAACCAACGCTTACAAAATATAAAGCAACTTGGTATGATGATGATACAGCTGATGATGAACCATGTAATGCTAAAGCTACAAGTTATTGTAGTAGTATGAGTGGTAGTTTCATATGTAATAGTGTGAAACAAATCTTGAAAAATGAACCATATCTAGAAGATATTACTTTCAATTTTCAGCATATGTCATTAGATTCTAATGATGGTTTTGTAGGTTAACAAACTGGTGTGGCGGCTATATACCTCTCTCTCAGATCCACTATCTCATGGGTCGCCACATCTATAAATGAAAGGAAAGGAAAGTTAAAGATGAGTAAAACACTTGTAAAGTTCTTAGACAAAAAACTTGAACAAGCACAATCATACGCAGGATGGTTTTGGTTACAAAATATTTCCAAGATAGAACAATATCTAAATGAAAACGAAAACCTTGACGAAATAACAATGCAAGGTGAGTTCAATGAAGAAATAGATATTGTTAAAGAATGGATAAAAGAATGGAAGGAAAGCGATGTCAAAGAAACAAGACACAACATGGTCAATAAAACATGAGGGTAAGTTAAATCCTAATAATATCATCTTCACTAATAAGTATAAAGAACTATCACAAAAACTTAAAGAAGTTGATGATTCAATAAAAGAAATACACGATGAAGATCCAGGACTATTAGTATGTACAGTATGTAATACAGGTTCAAATCCAGCAGGACATGCTGAAGAATTTGGTGATGTATGGATTGCATATTGTCATGGTTGTGGTGACTACGGTGAATTTATTTACGAAAAATACTTGTAAAATTTACAACTTAGGAGTATATTACAAGGCTCAATAGAGCGTAATAATAAAAAGAAACGAAAGGTAATTTGAATATGAAGTTCAAAGGTAAAGACTATACTGAAGTAAAAGATCGTATAGAAGCATTCTTATCTGATTTCCCTGAAGCAACAATAGACAATATGTTAGTATCTGTTAATAGCATAACTGATACACCTACAGGTGAAAGAGCTAATGAATACATGGTTAGATCAACAGTATATCCTGACAAAGAAAACAAACCAGAATTATATTACGTAGGTCATGCAGCTGAGCGTGACAATACAGGGTTTGTTAATAAAACATCAGCACTAGAAAATTGTGAAACATCAGCAGCTGGTAGAGCATTAGCTTTTGCTGGATATGGTGGTGGATACGCAATAGCTTCTAAAGAAGAAGTAGACAATGCTAAACAAGCACAAAAGAAATCTCATGTAACTATTAAAATGTTAGAAGAGTTAGATGCAGGTTTCAAAAAAGCTACACCTTACTTAGATGAAGCAATGATTAAAAGATATAATGAACAGCGTACTGCTGGACATTTTGATACTAAACTCAGAGTAAATGCTACAATGCAATACTTTAATCAGATGATTAAGGAGGGCAAGGATGTCAAAGAAGACAAAAAGAATGCCGAGTGAGCATAGAATAGAGGGTTTAGAAGAAGGAGATATTCAAACTATCACTAATGACTTTGGTGATTTTGTATTACTAAGATTACCATACAATGGTGGTGAATATGGATATAACCTTATAGACACAACAAGAGCTGTAGTTGCATTGCAAACACATTGTGAATCTCACAATGAAATGATGCGTGATGCTATTACAGATAAGACTAACGATTACATGGAGGATAGTAAGTAATGGCAATTACAGGTACTAAATACAAAAACAGTAGTAAAAACATTCGTAATTACTTTGTGAATGATACTACAATAACTGATGTTCAAGTAATGGATTCTCAATACACAGACATGAGTTTAAAGTTACAATTAACAGATGAAAACAATGGATACACATACACTTGTTTCGTAAATCAAAACTTTGAGAAAGATACAAACAGTGTAGTTACTGGTATGGCTTATCCAGATGATTTGAATACGTTATTTGTAGCAGCAAAATGTGATCTAAACGTAAGTGATGCTGGTATTCTAGATACTAAATCATTAGAATCTCTGATGGATAAAAAGATATCTTGTATTAGTTACAAATCAACAGGTAAATACAAACGTAATACTTGGGGAGTTGTATCTAGTCCAGATAATAAAGAACAATTAGAGTCTAGATTCAATCAACAACTTACAAAAGGTTATCCTAAAGACTATGATAAGTCTACATCCGAAACTGAAGTAACAGTTGAAACAGCTAAGGAAACTTTCCAAGGTGAGGAAGTACCATTTTAATGACAGCTGAAGAGATAGTAATTGCATGGATAAAAAGCATCAAAAATAAGAATGATGTATTTTATAGTTATGATTTGGAAGGTGCATTGCCATTGTATGGTAGATTAGCACACCAAAAATTACACACTGCAAGTACTTATGCTAGGGCATTTAGAAAGATACGTGAAAGTAATACTTTAAAAGCACATGGCATAACACTAGAAGAGGTTGAACATACAAGTGGGAAAGTAAAAGGATGGAAAATAGGATAATTGAAGTAGTTCAAGGTGAGATTAGAAATAGAAATAATCTTATGTCTATTGATGATTACCTTGAACTAGAAAGTAAAAATGCTTTTAGTAAAGAGATGTATAGATCTTATTACATGTTTGATAAAACATATAAAGATCATGTAATTCTTAACAAAAGTGTAAAAGGATACAATGGTTTAGTGTATCCAGATAGATTAATAATAGATGTTGATAAAGGAGAAGTTGATGGAGAAAGTTTACAAAACTATCTCAGACATGTTTGTAATGAGTTGTTTGATTTTGGTGTTAATAGCAGCCACGTTAATATCTGGTTTAGTGGTAGTGGTTATCACATTGACCTACTTAACGTATTTGGCTTTCAACCAAACAAAAACTTGCATGTCAAAGTTAAAGCTACTCTAAGTGAACACTTTAGTTTTGGTGATAACATATATGATAAGACTAGAATTATTAGATCAAACTGGTCTTTGAATACTAAAACTAACTTATATAAAGTTTGGATTCCATTAGAAGATATTTGGACAATGGGATACGATGATGTATGTAAGATAGCTAAATCTAAGAAAGCATACAATATGTATGTAAAAACTAAACCTAACTTTTATGCTACATTAAATAGTTATGACGTAGTTATAGAACCATATTTACAAAGTTCTATTATAGCAAGTCCTAACAGTAATGCAAGCATAACACCTGTTCGTACTGGTGATACTAATTCAGTGGTCACTTGTGTACAACATATCTTTAATGAAGGACCTTCGCAAGGTTCACGTAATAAAAACATGATGCGTATGATAAGTTCTTGGAAAAGAGCTGGAATACCATTCATAGTTACATTAAATGGTATGATGAAATGGTCACAAGGTGAACTAGAATCACATGAAATAGAACGTACAGTAATGAATGTATACGACAATCAATACATATATGGTTGTGATGATGCAATACTTATGGAGTATTGTGATCCAAAATGTATACACTTCAAACGTAAAGATTATGTATTAGATATTCGTGATGTTGATTCGTTAGAAGATACATTTAAGGAGTATATACAAAAAGACTTTACTAAACGCAGCATAAACATTAAAGATGTATTCCCTGGTGGACCAGATTATATGTTCAAACCAGGTGAATTAGTTGTCTTTAGTGGTGATACTGGTATGGGTAAGACAGCCTTTGTTCAAAACTTAGTAACAAAAGCAAAGAAGGACACTTTGTTTCTATCATTAGAAATGAATGAAATACTAATATGGAGAAGATTTGTACAGATTGCATTTAACAAGACAAGTGATTGGGTAATGGAACAGTACAAAATAAATCCAGAATTTTCAGTGAAAGACTTATTAAGTCATCTGAATATTATGGTGATAGCTCCAGAAATTGAAGCTGTTAAGAAAGTTGTAGCACAATATGAACCTAATGTATTAGTAGTTGATACTACTGATGAAATGCAAGTAGATAGATTCGATGGTGAAATACAAAAACAAAACGTTGTTATAGATGCACTCAAACAGATTGCACAACGTAACAATACTTTGATATTTGCAATACATCATTTGAATAAAGCTAGTGCATCACAAGGTACAGTTGGATTACACTCTCTTAAAGGTTCTTCAAATGTAGTTCAGAAAGCTGATAAAGTTATTGTTTTAAAAGGTAATCGTAACGAAATTTATAGGACTATTATTTCAGAGAAATCTAGAGATGATGGTAAACTAGAATTTGTTACAGAGTTTGAACCTGAAACAATGACATTTAAACGAATAGAAATATAAGGAGAATAAGATGATTAGAATCATTAGATCAAAATCCGATACTGGTAATAGCACTACAAAGATAAGATTCTTTAGTGTGTTTGATATTGGTTTTTACACAACTGACAACCTAGGCAAACACAAAGGTATACTATTTGGTATAGGTAATAAACAATTACATATAACTTATAGAAGCTGGAACACTGGAATAGAAGGTGTTGTAAGTGACGCATAGGAATAAAGTACGTGGCAACAATCTTGAAAGAGAAGTTGTCAATGCAGCTAAAGATGCTGGGCTCTCTGCAAAGAGGGCCTATGCCTCTGATGGTAGATCATTAGGCAAATCAGAAGTTGTTGATGTTATGGTAGAAGATTATTGCATTCAAGCTAAACGAAGAAAACGTATAGCAGAATGGCTTTATCCAGATAATCATGGCGACGATGTTGATGTTGTTGTTACACGTATGGATAGAAAAGAAGCGTTAGTTGTAATACCACTAACTGAATGGTTAAGATTAATTAAAATAGAAAGGGACAATCATGATGATTGAAATGAATAAAGATGAAGCTACTATAATAATTAAGTTAGCTCAAAAAATTATAACAGCTCTTGAAGATGAGCTTAAAGAAAAGCATAACAAACAGATCAGAGAATCAGAAGATAATAAAGATACTACTGAAGGTTATGTAAATCAAAGCGGGAGTTACGAATGAGTGAAAATGAAATGACATTGGTATTTTATAATCCAGCTGAAGTATTGTTAGTTAAAGCAGCTTTAGTTAATTATAAGAAAGCACCATTTGTATCTAAACAAGAGATGATTATATTAGAAGAATTACTTGATCGTGTTAACGATCTGTAATACACATATACTCCTATAGATGATGAGGTGGTTTTGGTTATATTTCCACCTCGTTATCACAGATTTGGCCTGTAAAATACGGCTTAAAAGGAGTCGAGCAGGTATTGAACCCTGTGTTACCCCTTGTAAGCAAATACAAATTGGTTGGCGGACTATATTAGTATATTAACGACAGGCCAAAAACTTAAGGTTAAAGTAAAAATAATAGCCACCGAAAAAAAGAAAGCTTAATCTTCGTCGAAGATAGAGAAGTCTGGATCTAATGGTTCATCTCTACTAGCTTTTTCTTTCTGTTCTTGTCTCATCTCATGAACAGCATGTAATGGTAATCCAGTCATAAAGTCTACAGCCATAGCTGGACTACTGTATGTTCTTAGACCATCTCTAACAAGTCTACCAAATGGAAAATAACTATACAAAGTATAATCTTTGAACTGATCAAAGTCTTGATTTAGTATAGCAGTTATAGGTTGCATTACAAATCTACCAATAGGTGGTGTTACAACTTGCAATGGTGCTAATACTGGATGTGGATAAGAACTAAAGAACGCTCTATCTCTTGCTTTCTTATCACCAAATAATAATGCAGCAGTATCTTGTAACCAATTCATAGGAGGAGATAAAGCATATTCAAATATAGTAGAAACAAATATATTAGCAAGAGCTAATGACATTAAATCAAAAGTAAATTGTCGTTGAGCTTTCTTACTTGCTAGTACTTCTGTGTTCCATTCTGCTTGTCTAGCTTCTTTAAACAATCTCATACGTCTACCAATACTATTCCATGCATATGGTTGGAATCTAGTCAATACACGACCTAATGATGTATTAGCAAAGTTAGGTCTAAATGTAGCTTGATACATAAACTGAGATGCTTCAACACCTTTTAATGCATAGTTAATAAGTACTGGACTATCAAAAGGTATCTGATCTTTAATAGGTTCTAATACACTATCTCTCATGTTAATGTAGTTAGCTAAGAATGCAGTACCACGTAGTTTACGTTCTGACCATTTCATAGGCAAAGCACCAAACTCTACAATAGGTACTTCTACTTTCAAATCTCTAGCTACTTCTTTTAATGTTTTACGTTGCAATTGCTCATAGGTAGCTTTTGTTTGTACATCATTCTCTCTGGTACTTTTGTTAACACGTTTAATAAATTCTTGCCAAAACTTTCTCACACCTTTTTTACCAAAGTTTCTATCTAGTGCTACCATGTCTAAGAACATTTGATCATACACACCTAATGATTCTAACCATGTATCTATATCAGCTCTAGATTCAAAACCTCTTTCTTGTTTTTTACCTGTAGATTCATTGAAGAACTCAAACTTAGCATTCATACCTTGCATCATACTTAGTAAGTAGTTATTACTATTTGCTTTTCTAAATGCACTCCAGCCTGTATCAGCAATAGTATTTACAGTACCACCATACATATTTGTAATAGCAGTCTTAGGGTGTGATAGTAGTGATAACAACTCAAACCTTCCTTCCAAGTCACTGATACCTCTTATACGATTCAATACAGCATTTCTTCTTTCTGCTTCACCAATAACTTTACCTTTTACATTCTTAACTTCAGGTAAACTACCAAACAATCTACCACCAAACAACTTGTTTATACCATCAAATAGTTTTACAGCAGACTCATCACTAGTTAAATGATACAATGAATTGTATTTACCAGTTACATTTACTTCTTGTGAAAGTTTTTTAGCTCTAGTCATACGTAAATTGTTTACTTCTTTAGTAGCCTGCTTAACATCATTTTGACTTTTAAATAATATGTTTTGTTTTTCTGCACCACTAACTCTAATAGCAATATCAAAATCTAGCAACTTATCTTTCTCTGCTACACTAAGTCTTAAGCCCTCACGTGATAAGTTATTATCAATATATCTTTTGTAAAGCCCTTGGTCTTTCTTCTCAATACCATGTATATTCAATGCTCTATAGTTAGACATACCTAACATATTTGTAAAAGCATCTCTCATATATCTAGACCAGTTTTCAACAAACCCTTCTTTACCATTAACCTTATCAAATCTTCTTAACAATAACTCAGCTCTAAACCCAGCTAAATTAGTAAGATGTGCTTTTATTAGTTGTTGTTTATAACGTTTCATTACATCAATATTTTTACTATAGTAAGGTAAGAACTCTTGTCCTCTGTTTCTTAACATAGAAGCAGTATAGTCTCCAACATATCCTTTGTAATTACTTCTAGTAAATAGATCTCTTACTTGTGCTTCTGATTCATAACCACCATTACTAGCACTATTATCCATCTCTCTTCTAAATCTAGCCATTAAAGTGTCTTTAAATATGTTAATAGCTTCAGACTTAGATAGCTCATTATACTCAACAGCCATACGTAAGTCTAATGGTAGTTGTTGGAAACCACCTGGTTGTTTAACTTCTTCAATTCTTTGTTTGATTTGTTTCTCTGCAAATGCTTGTATCTTTGGTATGTTAGCAGCTATATCAAAATGTCCCATACGTGGCATATAACCTCTATATACATCTCCTACAATATGTTCTCTATAAGAAGCTTTGTCCATTTCTTTTTTAATAAACTTAGTTACAATACCTCTTTCTTTAATATTCAAAGGTTTATCTAGGTTGATTTCTGGATAAGAAAATTCTAATCTATCTCTTATTTGCATATGATACTTAATAAAAAAGTAGTCATTAATACTAAAGAACTCACCAAATATTGTACGATCTGGTGCTGCTTGTAAGTCAAACTTCTTAAACATTAAGTTAACTAACTCTGGTCTTATTAATCCATGAACATCTAAGAACATACTTTCCATTTTATTCAATGCAATGTTTTTATTTTGCAATGCTGTTTGCTGTTCACTCATTGTCATGTTTTCTAATTGATCTTTAGTGTATCCTTCAAAAGCATTTAATGGTTGTTTAGATTTGTATAAATTCATTTTTACTTTTTGTTGTTTAAAAAACTTTTCAATACTTTCCCAATTACTTTTTATGTAAGAGTTGTTTATAGATTTTAAGTCTTGTGCAAATCTCTGTGCTAATCTTTCACTGTAAGTTTGTGCATCTATCATCTCAGACTTACCACCATCTTTTGCTGGCCACGGAAATTTTAAACCAGTAAGTTTAGCAACAGTATCTGTAGAGTCTATAAATGCATCTTTAATTCTTTCTTTTGCAGTTGAACTTGTTTCATTAGAAGGATACTTACCCTGTTGATATTCGTTTATATTCCAAGCATGTTCTATTAACAGGTCTCTATGTTTTATAAGGTTAGCATTATCTATATTTAAGAAGTTATAAAAACCATTATGCTGTGCTTCAATACCAGATGCCATTAGTTTTTGTAAGGTATCAAATTTATCTATAGTCTTTCTACCTAACTCCAATGTACTAGTAGGTAATATAATATTCATTGTTTTAGGTTTTTGTTGTCCGAACTTATCAATAACTGGTACTGCAGCTTTAATGTATTCTATCTCTTCAAATGTTTCTAACTTCTTACCTATAACTTTATAGTTTAACATCTGTTCTAACCAACCTGGTTTTTTAATTAATTTACCAGTAGTTTTATCTACAATACTTTTAGCACTAAATCTTTCTTCTAATGCATTATTCAACATTCTTAAATCTGATGTATTCAAAGTATCTAATCTTCTACCTACCCCTTCTAATCTAAATGTAAGACCAATCCAAAACTCTTCAAACCTAGCTATAGTACTAGGAGTCTTTCTCATTATATCTCTTAGTCTATCTACTTCAACTTGTGCTTCATCAGTAAGTAGTTCATTTGGTTTTGCTTTTTTCTTTAACCAATCAAACTGTGGTAATATCTCATCTAACATTTCATTAGTTTTCTTTAACTGATCTACAGTTTCTGGAGTATCTTTAATAGGTTTTTTTACTGGCCCTGTTTCTATTGGAACTTTATAAAAAGTACCATCGTCATCTACCTCTACATCATAATCCATTACTTCTTCTTCAACTCTTTTTTCTTTCTTCTTAAGCTTATTATCTTTTACTTCTGTAAGATTGTTTTTTACTCCTGTGTCATAATCAAAGCTAGGTTCTATATCAAATGGTATTTCTTCTTCAAGATATTTCTTCAAACTTATAGACTCTTCAGGTAATTTTAATTGCTCTGTAATGTTTTCTGTTATTTCTTTTAAATACTTAGATTGAGATTTAAAGAATTCTTCTCTATTACTATTTTTAATAGCTAAAGATCTGTAGGCATAATCTAATGTTGGCCTTAATTTTTTAAACGATTTACCTTTTTCTTTTAAATAATCATGTATACCAGAACTTTCTAAATCATTTAATAAATTGTTCTCAGTTAAACGTTTTATTTCTTTTCTAATCTTAGCATCTACTTCAACAAAATCTTTTTCTTGGTGCTTTAGTATGTCTGTTTGTGCACTTCTAAAATCACGTGTCAACAACCAATAGTCAATTAAAGTTTCAATCTCATTAACTAAATCATCTCTATTCTTGTATTGATTTCTATACTTATCTTTTAATCTAACTATAATACCATTAATTTCTTTAGGAGTAATCTTAATTTCTTTCTCCATATTACCTATACCATATAGCTGTGTTTCAGTATAAAAGAATGATTTTATTCTATAGGTAGTATCTACAATATCTGCTACAATTTTTTCTGCTGTTTCTGTACCTACTCCAGTATTAGCAGCTTCTCTAATAAAATCTCTACTTCTTTGTAAGCTTGAAAAAATACCTTGATAATCCATTAATTTTTCATGCATAAGATATGGACTACTGTTCATAATTTCTTTTAAGTTAATCTCTGTTTCTATATGTGTATTCCAAAAATCTTTTAATCCAAAACGTTTAAATAGTTTATCACCTTTAACTAATTCTCTTAACTTTTGTACATACAATCTAGCAACATCTAATTCACTTCTACCACTTTCTGCTTGATTTTTTAATGCTGCTTCATTGTAATAAAACTTATATGGATTAATAAAAAAGTCAGGTGTTCTCATAACAGCTTCTGCTATATTAGAATAAAAAGGTATATCAGTACCCATTTCATTCATGTATTCTTGTGCAATTCTACTATATTCATTAATCTTTAATACACTATTACCACTTACTTTATACATATCTTTATGTACTTTTTCTGTAAGATATAAACCATATGCATTTTCTGTTGTAGCAAAATAATTATTACCTTTAAGAGAAGGAGTGTATATAGTTTTATTATTTACCTCCATAACATCTCCAGTAACCTTGAAATAAGTTTCCCATACTTTGTTAACAATCTTATTATAAAATTCTACCTTTGAAAAATTAGCAGAGTCAGCCATAAGATTAACAATATTAACACTATCTAATTGTAATTGTTTAGCAATTTGTTCTAATGTAACTTTACCAGCCTTACCAGGCAGTGTATCATTTAATCTAATTTGTATTTTACCATCTGATGGTTTTTCATTATACACATAACTTGTTTCGAATACACCATTACGTTTTACAATTACATCAGCTAAGTTCTGCATACGTGTCATAGCATCTACTATAATACCCATTTGCTGCTTACCACGTCTAGCCATTCTTGCTACTTCTATTCTAGAGTTTACATCTACTAAGTCTGCAAAATTACCAGCAGGTCCTTTGTCTTGAGCTTCAGATATTAGATCTTTAAATATTTGAGTAGGCTTTTCAAAGTTGTATAATACACCATCTTGTAAAAATTCATTATCATATTTCTTAAATGCTTCTCTTATGTTCTTAGACATACCAGAATATACTGAAACAGAGTCAGCATCTTTATCTGCACCACCTAAATAATAATCATTCTTAGATGTTGTATATATACCAAAACCTTTTCTATCTACAAACCCTGCAAAGTCTAACACTCTTACTCCACCATTACTACTATTAGGAGAACGTACTAACATAAATTGCATAGCAGCTGCTAATGCTTCTTTATCTGCTTTATCATACTGAGTTTGAGTAGGTGATAATGATTCTTTATATTTACCAAATGCAGACTCTAATGATTGTACACCACCTAAATTATCAGGCAATGCTATCTCATATTCTTTTGCAAAATTTCTACCCATCATAAATGTATTATCATTTAACTCTGGATGTCTTGCAAATGTCTCACTATCTCTTGGTCCTAACTTACCTGTAGTAGAATGCTTTATTTGAGGAGATACAACTCGAGATGTTCTATATCTAGCCAATGATTTATCTACAAACTTTTTAATATTAGGTTGTAATAATATACCAGGGTCATAATCTAATCTTGTTAATATATCAGGTATTTCATAAACTTCTAAGCCCATTAATCTTTGTGCTACTTCATCTGTACTTTCTGTAATTAACTCTCTATAATCTTCACGACCCCTATTTAATATCTTATCTATTACTTTACGTGACAAAGGACTAGTAA
>CEQY01201053.1_pt1 | contig 16790 bp, 14 predicted proteins | sample 361391 | NCBI WGS metagenome assembly CEQY01 (sample SAMEA2621075, study PRJEB7988) | marine metagenome | isolation source: saline water (ENVO:00002010), including | reverse complement strand
ATATCAGTAGTTATGGAAATTCTAATTTAGTCTTTTTTTACTTCTTTAATCTCGACCAATTTACCTGTTTTATCAGGGGTTTTTGAATGTTTGAGCGCATAACCATATATAATTTCGTAAGTCAGCTCATATGTATTTGTAGCATTATTATACAAGCTGGTTTTTATCGCTTTATATTCCGATTTGGAAATAAACTGATTTTGATTTGACGATATAATATTTGTACCTGTCAATCTCAAAGATTTCAAAAGTTTTTCAAAAGTAGAAAATTCGAGAGTAATTTGCTCATTATCGACTACAGGATCCTTGAAATTTGAGTTAAGGAGATAATCCCCGTAATGATGCATATCAATAAAATTATTAAATCTAAGCTTTTTGTATATCTCTTTTGGGCACTTTCTAAATTCTTTAAACGTATCTGGACCTGCAACAGTGAATAAAAGTAATCCGCTAGGCTTTAGAATGTTATAATATTTTTGAAATACTGAATCATCGATGTCGCACCAATGAAATGTAAGACTTGATAATATAGTATCAAAAGTCTCATCTTTGAACGGGGGATTCTCAGCATGAGCAGTAACACATTGTGCATGTGGATTTTTTCTTTTATGTATTAATAACATTTCATGAGATAAATCAATTGATGTCAAATTAATTTTTGGATATTTTAGTTTTAGATTTTGTGATAGGCAACCAGTTCCAGATCCAACCTCTAATATATTTTTTTTATCATGTTTTATAATTTTTAATCTATCTAACAATCTTTTATTAACATCGTTTTGGACATAAGATTGAGAGTCATAAGAGGATGCTCTTTTTGAGAATGAATTACTAGTTTCTTTATTCATATTTTCTGTTTAATAATGTCATAAATTTTTTCAAAATCAAAAAAAGGATAATGAGCTAGTCCCTCTAATCTATAGGTATTAATTTTTTGTCTCTCATAATTAAAAAAGTAATCTAAATCAGTAACGTTGTCATTAATTGATTGAATAATATGTAATTTCTCTGAGTGATTTATTAATGAATGTTCAATCTTAAGTTTTTTTAAATTCTTTAGTCCAAAGCATAATGATTCTTTGGATGGTGTAAAATTACTTTGGAGTAGCTTACACAAGATAGAATAATTTTTTTTATGAAATTTACCTCCTTTTGTGGCTTCATAAGTAAATTTTTTGATGCCCGTATTAATATCATCCTGGATTTCAGAAATTAACTTATCTATATAATCTTTTTTTGTTTTAAAAAACGGGTTAATTAGAAATATACTTCCTGCACAAGACTCTAAATATTCCGATGACAAAATCAAAGATGCGCTATATGAGTAACTGAGAAGAATATCATTTTCATTTTGTGACTTTAGAATGTTATTAATTATTTTTTGATCATCATAACACTGCATATTAGAACTATATCCAGATAGCTTAATGAAATTGTAATTTTTTATATCTTTGAAATAATTGTGTATATCTCTCCAAATGAAAGAACCATATAACCATCCATGGATACAAGTAATCTGATACTTTTTGTCATTAGCCATTACACGTTAGAATAATATAAATCAGTAGTGTATGCTTTATAAATGGAGTTTAATCTTCAAAGTTTTCTAGTATTAATAACTTTTTATTGTATTGGGTCAATACCTTTTGCCTTAATTGTACATAAGCTTATGGCAACAAATGACCCTAGACAGCTAGGCTCTATGAATCCTGGGGCCACCAATATGTTCCGAATAGCAGGACCATTTGCAGGTATAGCTACGTTTCTTGGAGATTTTTTAAAAGGCTTCATACCAGTATATGTTCTTACGCCAGAAAGTTTAACTTATGGGTACATGTTCTCATTATCATTATTGGCAGGACATATGTTTTCAATCTTTAATAGCTTTAAAGGCGGGAAAGGTGTAGCAACCTCATTCGGATTTATAATTGCTTTGAATTACACTATTGGTATTGCTATTATTTTAATCTGGCTTTTTGTATTCATAATAAAAAGAATATCTGGCTTGTCAGCGATACTAAGTTTTGTATCATTACCCCTAATTATATATTTAATGTCAGATAGTTTTACGTTTTTCTTAATATCAATTTTTCACTCGTTAGTGATTTTAATAAATCATAGAAACAACATTCGAGAATTGTTACAAGCTTAACGATGGATTAGGCTTGATTTTAAAGTTTTCTTTATGCTTGGTTGAATTAGATTTTAAAAAACCGGCAAATGCTATCATAGCACCATTATCAGTACTAAATTTTACATCGGGGAAAAATGCTTTTTTTTCTTTTACTGTAGAAAATTTTTCTCTAAGTTTTTTGTTAGCACTAACTCCGCCTGTAATAACAACATTGTCAATATTAAATTTTTCAGCCGCTTTTACGGATTTATTAATGAGTGTATCAACAATTGAATTTTGTAACTCATAAGAGATATTGTTTATGTCATTCTCTGTAAGCTCAATCTTATTTATTGTGTTTATGACATGAGTTTTAAGTCCACTAAAACTAAAATTAAAATCATTACTTTTTGCCATTGGCCTGGGGAATGAGAAACTAGAATCAAATGCTAATTCTGATTTTCTTGCTATCTCGGGTCCTCCCGGATAGCCTAAGCCAAGCTTTCTAGCTACCTTGTCAAAACATTCACCTGCAGAATCATCTAGAGTTGAACCAAGTGTTTTAATTTTAAAGTCTTTGTCAACCAAGGATAATATTGTATGACCTCCAGATACTAGTAGAGAAATAAAAGGAGGCTTCAAACTTTTTTCTGTAATCATTGGAGAGTATATATGAGCCTCTAAATGATTTACTTCTATTACAGGAATTTGGTTACACCAGCCTAGAGCCTTGGATAATGATGTTCCCGCAAGTAGCGGTCCAAGAAGCCCTGGGCCATTTGTAAAAGCAATCATATCAATGTCTTTAATTGTTTTTGAGGATTTTTCCAGTAATACAGAAAGTAATGGGATAAATTTCTTCACGTGATCTCTTGATGCTAATTCAGGTACTATGCCACCATATTTTGCATGAATCTCATGTTGTGAACTTGTAACATGATTTATAACTTCCCCTTCTGAATTTACGATTGCCAAACCTGTATCATCACATGAAGACTCTATACCTAATATATTCATTTCGTTATTATAAGTTAAAACTTGCTTTATAAATACAATCAAGTAAGATTACGCAATATTTAAATTATTTAGGAATTATATGCCAAGTGTACAAGTAAGAGACAACGAACCTTTCGAAATTGCTTTAAGACGATTTAAAAGAGGTTGTGAAAAAGCTGGCATCCTAACTGAAACACGCCGTAGAGAGTTCTACGAAAAACCAACAGCAATGAGAAAAAGAAAGATTGCTGCTGCCACAAAAAGATGTAAAAGAAAAGTTAGTATGGATACGCTTAGAAAAAAGCCTCCTTATAAAAAATTCTAATATTTCATGTCAAAATCAACTATCAAAGATAGTATACATAACGATCAGATTAAGTATCTTAAAGACGGAAACAAATTTAATTCATCTACGCTTAGGTTTGCACTATCTTTTCTAAGCAAAGAAGAAAAAGATAAGAAAAAAGAATTAAGTGATTCTGAAGTTATAAGAATTCTAAAAACAATGATAAAAAGAAATAAAGATTCATATAGTCAATTTGTTACTGCTAATAGACAAGATTTAGCAGATAAAGAAAAAAAAGAAATGGATTTACTTAATTCATATTTGCCAGAGGTATTGAACGAAGATGATACTAAGAGAGTTGTGCAGAACGTAATTAATGAATTAGAAGTTAAATCGATTAAAGAGATGGGGAAAGTAATGGGAGTTATTAAAAAAAACCATGAAGATAATATTGATATGTCTCTTGTAAGTAAGTACATAAAGGAATTACTCAACTAAATCTACGTTTTCAAAACATCGCTAAATAGCGATAAGTCTTGTATAATCACACCATGGATAAAAACTTACAATTTCTAGAACTAAAGCGTATGGATCCTGATGTGGTATCTCCATCGAAAAGAAAAAAGGATTATAAAGAAATTTATGGCCATTACTCTAGCCACATAGCAGCAGAACAATCTGGAAGGTGTATTGAATGTGGTAACCCGTATTGTGAATGGAAATGCCCAGTTCATAATTACATCCCTCAATGGTTGAAATTAATTGCTGAAAATAAGTTGTTCGAAGCAGCGGATTTATCGCATCAAACAAATTCTCTACCTGAGATATGTGGGCGTATTTGTCCTCAAGACAGATTATGTGAGGGCGCTTGTACGTTAAATGATGGTTTTGGAGCAATAACAATTGGTAGCATTGAAAAATATATTACAGATGAAGCGATAAGACAGGGTTGGAAACCTGATATATCTAATATTAAAAAAAATAAATACAAAGTAGGAATAATCGGAGCTGGTCCAGCTGGTTTAGCTTGTGCAGACATTTTAGTTAGAAATGGCTTTAATCCAATCATTTATGATAAGTATGAAGAAATCGGCGGTCTCTTAACGTTTGGCATACCACCATTTAAATTAGAAAAAGAAATCGTAAAACAGAGAAGAATTATATTAGAGGAAATGGGCGTGAAATTTGTTTTGAATACTGAAATAGGTAAAGATATAAGCTTCAGAAAATTTCAAAGCATGTTTGATGCAGTTTTTCTAGGGATGGGCACATATACATATATGAAAGGCGGGTTCCCTGGTGAAGACTTAAATAATGTTTATGATTCACTTCCATATTTGAACTCAAACATAAGAAATATTATGAAAACCAAAGGTAATGAATTCATCAATCTTAAAGGTAAAACAGTTATGGTGCTTGGTGGCGGAGACACTGCAATGGATTGTAATAGGACTGCACTAAGACAAGGTGCGAAGAAAGTCTATTGCGCATATCGAAGAAATGAAACAAATATGCCCGGATCTAAAAGAGAAGTTAAAAATTCTAAAGAAGAAGGTGTTGAATTTCTTTGGAATATGCAACCGGTAGAGATTATTGGTGATAAAAAAGTTACTGGTGTAAAATTTATGAAAACAAAATTGAAGAAAACTGATATCAGAGGTAGAGAAGTTCCTATGATAGTTCCAAATAGTGAAAAAGTTATAACATGTGATACCGTGATTTTAGCTTTTGGATTCAGACCAAATCCTCAAGACTGGTTTAAAAAAAATAAGATTAAAACAGATGAAATAGGCAGAGTGAAAATTAACAACTTTAAATATCCTCATCAGACTGATAATCCAAAAATATTCTCAGGCGGAGATATGGTAAGAGGATCAGATTTAGTAGTTACTGCCGTGTTTGAGGGACGAAACGCAGCCAAAGGTATAATTGATTATATCTATGATAATAATAAATGATTTCGAGCAAGCATCTGCTTATCAAAAGTATATATCAAGAAAAAGTTGATAGAACCCCAATTTGGATAATGCGCCAAGCAGGCAGATATTTACCTGAATATCTAGAAACTAAGGAAAAGGCTGGTGGGTTTATGGGATTGATTAGAAATCCTGATCTTGCTTGTGAAGTTACATTACAACCATTGAAAAGATATTCTCTAGATTCAGCTATATTATTTTCTGATATTTTAGTTGTAGCAGATTTATTCAACATGAACCTAAGATTTGAGGAAAAGAAAGGGCCTGTTTTTGATAATCCTATCCGTACAGAAAAAGATTTAGCTAAATTACCAAAAGAGTACGATATAACTAAACTTTCATATGTAAATCAAACTATAAAAAATATTAAAAGTGAACTAAGAGATAGTCTTCCGCTAATTGGTTTCATTGGAAGTCCATGGACTGTTGCTACATACCTAGTAGAGGGAAACTCAACAAAGAAGTTTACCTATATAAAAAACTTGCTGGAAAATAATAAAAGTTTGTTAGAAAAAATATTAGATATGATAACAAAAGGGAGTATTGATTATGTAAAACAACAAGTTGAAAATGGTGTTGATGTAATGATGATATTTGATACTTGGGGTAGTCTGTTATCCAAAAATGAATATCGTGATTTTTCTCTAAGATATATCGAAAGGATTATTTCTAGCATCGATAATGAAATACCAATTATATATTACAGCCGAGCTACTTCCAATTTTGATGTATTGAAGAATATGAATATAGATTGTGTTGGTATCAGTTCTAAAAACAACCTACAGACAGTATATGAATTGTTAGATAAAAAAATGTCCCTTCAAGGTAATTTTAATGTAGAGCTTTTGAAAAGCGATAACGCTATAATAAAAACAGAAGTAATTAAAACATTAGATAGCTTTCCTTATGATACTGGTCATATCTTCAATTTAGGTACGGGTGTTACACCTGACATAGACCCTGATAAAGTGTCTTACTTAGTTGATACTGTTCAAGAGTTAAGCTCAAAATGAACAAAAAAATATATCTAGTAGGTTCTATGGGGTCTGGGAAGTCCTCTATTGGCAAGCTGTTAGCAAAAAAATTAAAAATTCCACACTACGATTTAGATAAAACTATTGAAGCTGATAAAAATATGTCTATTACAAAGATATTTAATACGTATGATGAAAAATATTTTAGAAAACTTGAAGCAGATGCATTAGAGAAATACTCAAAATATGATAAATTTGTAGTTTCGACAGGCGGGGGATGTATTCTTGATGAGAACAACCAAAAAATCTTGAAAAATGGATTAGTGATTTATCTTAAAATATCCATAGATGCTCAATATGAAAGAATTAAAAACCGAAGCCACAGGCCCCTATTAAATAATAATAACATCAAAGAAACTTTAAAGAATTTAGATTCTGTAAGGGGTGAAATATATTCAAGGGTTTCTGATATCGAAGTCGATGTTTCAAATTTAGACAAAGAACATGTATTATCAGATATTATGAATAGGTTAAAACTGATTTAAGTGAAAAAAATTATCCTTAAAACAAAAGATAGCAATATACCAATAATTGTTGGGACTAATATATTAGACAATTTTAATTTATCTAAATATGTCACTAATAAAGATGTTCTTATAATCTCTAATACTACTGTCGGAAAGCTTTATTTAAAAAAAATTAAAAAACTATTCAATAAGTTTAATGTAAATACCTTATTACTCCCCGATGGTGAAAAATATAAAAATAAAGATACACTTAACAAGATTTATAATTTTTTAATAAAAAATAAATATGACAGATCCCTTACAGTAGTTGCATTAGGTGGAGGTGTTATTGGTGACCTTGTTGCTTATGCTTCAGATACTTTTATGCGTGGAGTTTCATTAATACATATACCCACCACCTTGTTGGCACAAGTAGATTCATCTATTGGAGGGAAGTGTGGAATTAATCATGAATTAGGTAAAAATTTAATAGGTTCTTTTAAACATCCTAATTTAATCCTGATTGATATAGCCGTACTCAAGACCCTCCCTATAAGACAATTTAGAGCAGGAATGGCTGAGGTTATAAAGTATGGATTAATTAAAGATAGAAGATTTTTTAAATTTCTAAATAATAATAATAAAGATATTTTGAATCATAACAGTAACAATCTTCTTAAGATGATTACAACTTGTGTTTCATCTAAATCAAATATAGTGAAAGAGGATGAACTTGAGAGTGGTATCAGAGCATTATTAAACTTCGGTCATACGTTTGGTCATGCGATTGAAGCCTCCAAAAATTACAAGGGCATACTTCATGGTGAAGCTGTAAGTATAGGTATGAATATTGCATCTGCTATATCTGCAGATAAGCAATACATTTCAGATGTGGAATATTGTGAAATTGAGGATGCACTTTTAGCTTTTGGGTTGCCGACCATAGTTCCAAAAAAAATTTCCTGTGAAAATTTAATTAAACATATAAATCATGATAAAAAGAAAGTGTCTGGAAAAAACAGGTTTATACTATTAAAAGGTATAGGCAATGCTTTTATATCTAGTAATCTAGATAATAAATATCTGAAAGAATTATCTAAAAACTTCATCAGTCAATCCTAAAATATTTTTTTGTGGTAAAATGTACTCATTATGAGTATGGGACACAAAATTAAGAATACACTCTATTCGCCTACTTTTGAAAGGGATAATTGTGGATTCGGTTTAATAGCTAATATGGATGATTGTCCATCTAATTGGATAATAGATACTAGTATAGAAGCTTTAAATAGACTCAAACATAGGGGTGCTGTCTCTGATGATGGTAAGTCTAGTGACGGTTGTGGCCTACTTATAAAAAAACCAGAGGAGTTTTTTAATCATTGTGCTGAGGAATTAAATATTAATCTTGGTAAGAATTATGCATTTGGAACAGTGTTTTTACCAAAAGATAAATCCCAACACAAAAAAATTAAGGAAACTTTTTTCTTTCAAATTAAAAAACTTCGTCTTGAAGTCCTTGGATGGAGAAATGTTCCTATTGATAAAAAAGTTTGTGGAAAGGAAGCCTTGTCATCTCTTCCAAATATACAACAAATAATAATATCTGGATCAGATGATTTACACGAAAACGAATTTGAAAAAAAATTATACGTCGCAAGATTACAAATTGAGAAAATACTTGATGATTCTGATTTATACATATGCAGCATGTCTTCAAAAGTTATTTCCTATAAAGGATTAATAGTTTCTGAAAACATTCAGAAATTTTATCCGGACTTAGTTCATAGCAAAATGAAAACATCCTTGTGTGTTTTTCATCAAAGATTTTCAACTAATACACTGCCACAATGGAAACTAGCACAACCGTTTAGACATTTAGCTCATAATGGTGAGATTAACACCATACAAGGTAATAGACATTGGTATATGGCAAGGAGAAATAAACTTGATATATCTGATTTTCCTGAACTAAAAAATATGCATCCAGTCGTATCAATGAGTGATTCTGATTCATATTCTCTTGATAATATGCTTGAGTATTTATTAGTTGGCGATATGGGTATCTTCAGGGCAATGAGAACTCTTGTACCTCCCGCATGGCAGAATAATAAACAGATTGATAAAAAACTTAAAGCATGTTTTGAATATCATTCAATGCATATGGAACCATGGGATGGGCCCGCAGGTATTGTTCTAACTGATGGAAGATATGCCGCATGCGTATTAGATAGAAACGGCCTAAGACCTGCAAGATATATAATTACTAAAGATCGACACATCACGCTAGCATCTGAGGTAGGTGTATACGACTATAAAGATTCAGAAGTACTCGAAAAAGGCAGGTTAGCTCCAGGAGACATGCTTGCCGTTGATACACTTAATGGTGAAGTCTTGCTGTCTGACGACATTAATAAAATCTTAAAAGATAGACACCCTTATGAAGAATGGCTCAAAAAGAACTCAACTGATTTAAGTGCTTATTCAGAAAAAAAAGAAAAGGTGTTGAGTATAGACTCTAACAGACTTACAACTTTTAAAAAGTACTATGGAGTTACCTTAGAAGAAGAGAAAGATGTAATTCTTCCACTGGCCAAACTTGGAATAGAAGCTACGGGTTCTATGGGTGATGATACTCCTATGCCTGTTTTATCAAAACAATCTAGATCCATCTATGATTATTTTAGGCAACAATTTGCACAAGTAACAAATCCTCCAATTGATTCTCTCAGGGAAACTAGTGTGATGTCTCTTGAGACTTGTCTTGGAGTTGAAAGAAATTTATTTGATGAATCTTCACTTCATGCAGGTAGACTTATACTTGATACACCTATTCTATCAAGACAAGTTTTTGAAAAGTTAATTAGTTTTGACAAAAAAGGTTTTCCAAATGATAAATTAAGTCTTCACTATGACAAGACCATTGATTTAGAGGAGGCAATTAATACTATCTCTGATAGAGCAGTTAGAAGTGTAAAAAAAGGTAATGTTCTTATTATACTATCCGATTTTAACCTTAATAGTAGCCAATTAACAATTCCAGCAGCAATGGCTGTTGGGGCAGTTCATCATCGATTAATTGAAGAGGGTTTGAGATGTGACTGTAATATTATTATAGAAACAGCATCAACTTGGAATTCACATCATTTCGCAGTTCTTCTTGGATATGGCTGTTCAGCTATATACCCATATCTATCATTTAGCATAATAGAAGATATGATTTCAAGAAATAGTCTTGATGAGAACATCTATGGTAACCATGTTGCAAATTATATAAAAGGTATTAACAAAGGATTGCTTAAAATAATGTCTAAGATGGGAATATCTTGTGTTTCAAGTTACAGAGGTGCCCAATTATTTGAAATTATCGGCCTAGATTCAGAAATTATTAACCTCTGCTTTAAGAATAACATCTCAAGAATAGAGGGAGCTGGATTTAAAGATATTGAGAACGATATAAAAAATAATAAAAAATATTCACTTAAACCCTCAGAAGCAATCGGTAAAGGTGGATTGCTTAAATTTACAGCAGATGGTGAGTATCACGATTATAATCCAGATGTTGTAAAGGCATTACAGGAATGTGTCACCACAGGTGAGTATGAGGATTATAAAAAATTTTCTAGCTTAGTGAATTCAAGAGACCCAAGCTTTATGAGAGATTTGTTTAAACTTAAAACAAAAAAATCTATACCTTTAAAAGAGGTTGAGTCAGCAAATAAGATTTTAAAAAGATTTGATACTGCAGGTATGTCTCTTGGAGCACTTTCACCAGAGGCTCATGAAGCCTTGGCTATTGCTATGAATGCTATAGGCGGTAGATCAAATTCTGGAGAAGGTGGTGAAGACATCAAGAGGTATAACTCTCCAAAAACTTCAAAAATTAAACAAGTTGCCTCTGGCAGATTTGGTGTGACCCCTCATTACCTAGTCAACGCAGATGTCATACAAATAAAAATTGCTCAAGGCGCTAAACCAGGAGAAGGTGGGCAGCTCCCCGGAGATAAAGTAGATGACTATATCGCGAAACTTCGATATTCAGTTCCAGGAGTTACACTAATTTCTCCACCCCCTCATCATGATATATATAGTATCGAAGATTTAGCACAACTTATATATGATTTAAAACAAGTTAATAATAAAGCATTGGTATCTGTGAAACTCGTATCACAAAAAGGTGTAGGGACAATTGCTGCAGGTGTAACAAAAGCATACGCAGATTTAATTACTATTTCTGGATACGATGGAGGAACTGGTGCAAGTCCACTAACTTCTGTTAAATATGCAGGAGCTCCATGGGAGATGGGTATAGCAGAAACTCAGCAAACGCTCATGCTTAATAATTTAAGACATAAAGTAAGAATTCAAACAGATGGTGGTTTAAAGACTGGACTAGATGTAGTTAAAGCTGCTATTTTTGGCGCTGAGAGTTTTGGTTTTGGAACCTCAGTGATGGTTGCTCTAGGCTGTAAATATTTACGAATATGTCATCTTAATAATTGTGCTACAGGCGTAGCTACACAAAATAAAATTCTGAGGATGAAACATTTTTCTGGAAGTCCTGAGAGAGTAATAAATTATTTTAAATTTATAGCACAAGATGTTAGAGAGATAATGGCGTCGATAGGTGTGAAAACTTTAGATGAGTTAATAGGTAATACTCAATATCTAGGTGTTGAAAAAGGTAATACTGATAAGCAGAAATCTTTAAGTCTTAAAAAGATGTTAGTTGTTGCAAATAAAAAATCGCCTAAATATTGTACTACGAAATCAAACAAACCTTTTGATAAAGGCGCTCTCTCAAAGAGAATTCTTACAGATACGAAAGAATCTATATTAAAACGCAAAAGCATTGAGCTTAATTATCCTATTAAAAATTTAGACCGTTCAATTGGGGCAAGCCTCTCAGGTGAGATAGCTAGATTATATGGTAATCATGGTTTTGCGAAGACACCAATTAAGCTCAATTTCACTGGAACCGCAGGCCAAAGTCTGGGAGTGTGGAACGCAGGCGGAGTGGAAATATATCTTACTGGTGATGCAAATGACTATGTAGGAAAAGGTATGTCTGGAGGTAAAGTAATAATTAAAGCTCCAAATGATTTTAAAGCAGTTGCTGACAAAAATAGCATTATAGGAAATACATGTTTATATGGAGCAACTGGTGGCAAAATGTATGCAGAGGGTAAAGCTGGTGAAAGATTTGCTGTAAGAAATTCAGGAGCAATAGCAATTGTCGAGGGCGCAGGAGATCATTGTTGCGAGTATATGACAGGTGGATGTTCAATAATATTAGGAGAGGTTGGAAATAATTTTGGAGCTGGAATGACTGGTGGCGTTGCATTTGTATATGATAAGGCAAAAACCTTGTCCAAGAATCTCAATACAGGCTCAGTAGAAATGATTGAACTCAAAAATACAGACAAAGTTGCATTGAACTTCTTTATGAAATATATCAAAGACTATGAAATAGAAACAAGAAGTATTAAAGCAAAAAAAATAATCAATAATATCTCTGAAGAACTTAAAAATATAAAACTAGTCAAACCAATTAATGCATCAATGGAAGATATTAAGAAGAATACTATAAATAAAGTAGCTTAATAATGGCAAACATAGACAGAGCATTTATTGATCAAGTTCTGTCATCAACTGACATAGTCGATCTTATCAAAGAAAAAGTAAACCTCACCAAAAATGGTACCAATTATAAGGGTTTATGCCCATTTCATAATGAAAAGACTCCGTCATTCAATGTATCATCTACTAAACAATTTTATCACTGCTTTGGGTGTGGTGCATCAGGAGATGCAATCAAGTTTCTTATGGAGCATGATCATTTAACCTTTATTGAATCATTAAGTAAATTAGCGCAGTATGCAAATCTTGAATTACCAGAAAATACAAAAAAGAATGATGCTTCATATAACCTCTTTGTGATAAATAAAAAAGCAGCTGATTTTTATAGCGACTCCTTATCAAAAAACTCTAAAGCTCTTCAATATTTAGCAGATAGGAACATCGATGATAAATTGATTGATGAATTCAATATTGGGTTATCTAATGATAGCTGGGATGACTTAAGCAAATTATTTGCTAAAAGCAAAGAGACAAATCATGGTCTAGAGTCTGGTTTATTGATTGAATCGAATAAAAAAGTTTATGATAGGTTTAGAGACAGAATAATATTCCCAATTAGAAACTCTACAGGAAACTATGTTGGTTTTGGTGGTAGAGTGTACAATTCAAACGAGGGTGCAAAATATATCAACTCACCTGAGACCAAGTTATTTCATAAGAGTTATGAGCTTTATGGTCTTTATGAAAGTAAAAGATTTATTAACAAAGAGAATCGAGTGTTAGTGGTTGAAGGATACACTGATGTTATAGGACTACATAAAGCAAACATAAAGAATTGTATTGCAACTCTGGGAACTGCATTTACTAAGTATCACTTCAAAAAGATAATTAGGTATACTAAAAATATATTTTTCTGTTTCGATGGTGATGCGGCTGGTAAATCAGCAGCATGGAAAGCAGTTAATAATTGTCTTGCAGATCTTAAAGATGATATTCAGTTATATTTCATATTTCTCCCAGAAGGCAAAGATCCAGATAGTTATGTACAAAAAGAAAATAATAGTTTTCATAGTTTAATATCAAATGCAACTCCATTATCAAAATATATAATTGATACTTTGAAGTCTAATTTAAGTTTAGATACAGTAGAAGGTCGAACTTCATTTTCTTTGCGAGCAAAAGAGATACTTAATCAAATGCCCAAGATTACATATACAACATTGTTGAAGAAAGAATTAGAGAATGTAACCGGCAGTGCTATTAATTTGACTTATCAAGAAAAGAAAATTGAGTCTAAGTCTGATAATGACATTAAAGAATCAAGAGATTTTGATATCAATGAACTAACACTTATTAATATTCTCCTTGAATATCCCATACTTGCAGAAGAAAAATCATACGAAAAGTATATCAAGAATCCTCTCTTTAAGGATGTTTACTCAATCCTTAAAAAGGAGAATAAAAATAATAATAATTTTAAAGCTGGCATGCTATTAAATATATATCCTGATAATCAAGATATTAAAAAAATTATTAGTATGGAATCTAATGAATTATCCGAGGATTCAGCGAGATTGACGATCAATGAAATTATTAATCAACTTGAAAGAAAATCAAATGAAGCTGAATATTTTGAATTATTAAATCGTTACTCACAAGGTGAGAAACTGTCAGATAACGAGAGAGAATTCATAAAAAACTTTAAAAAATAGTAAAATTCATACTTCTTTAACAAGTTGCTCTTTATTCATTTCCAATACTGGGATAGACTGCACTGATGCATTACTTTACATCAGAAAGCGTATCGCCAGGACATCCAGATAAATTATGTGACTACCTATCAGATACCGTTCTAGACCATGTTCTCAGTCAAGATAAAAGCTCTCGCGTTGCTTGTGAAACTTTTGTAAAAGGAAAGAGTAATGAAGCTGGTACAGTTGTTATTGGTGGAGAAATTACCACAAGTGCTGATTTAAATATTGATATGCTCATAAGACAGGCGATACTTGATATTGGGTATAACTCGAATGAGTTAGGCTTCAATGGTGATAAATGTGAAATTATAAAACTTTTGACTAAACAATCACCGGATATACAAATGGGTGTTGACCGTGAAGATAAAAAAAAACAAGGAGCAGGTGATCAAGGTCTAATGTTTGGATATGCTACTAATGAGACAGATACACTAATGCCTGCACCTATTTTTTATTCACATCGCCTAGTTGAAAGACAGACCCAACTACTCAAAGATGGGGTTGTACCTTGGCTTAGACCAGATGCTAAAAGCCAAGTAACTTTTCAGTATGACAATGACAGGCCCAATTTCATTGATACAGTTGTTTTATCAACACAACACAGTGATGATATTAGTCTAGACCAACTAAGAGAATTTGTAAGAGAAGAAATTATATATAATGTTATCCCGAAAGGTTTAATCAATGACAAAACAAAAATTTTTATCAATCCAACAGGAAACTTTGTAGAAGGCGGCCCTTTAGGAGATTCTGGTTTGACAGGAAGAAAGATAATCGTGGATACCTACGGCGGGATGGCTAGACATGGAGGAGGAGCATTTTCAGGAAAGGATCCATCTAAAGTAGATAGATCAGCAGCATATGCTGCAAGATATATAGCAAAAAATATAGTTGCTGCAGAACTTGCATCTAGATGCGAAATTCAACTTTCATATGCAATAGGAGTCGCAGAACCGACATCTATATTAGTTAATACCTTTGGCACGGGCTCTATATCTGATGAAAAAATATCTAATATAATTAATGAGATTTTTGATCTTACACCATATGGAATTATTACATCATTAGATTTATTAAATGTAAGCTTCAAACCAACAGCTGGATTTGGCCATTTTGGAAGAAATGATAAAAATTTTACGTGGGAACAAACAAATAAGATTGATATAATTAAATCAGCTATATAACTAAGAGGTTAAAATGGAACTAGATAAAGTAAAAAAGATTAAGGATGATTTTAAAGTCGCGGATATGTCATTAGCAGATTTTGGTCATAAAGAAATAAGAATAGCAGAAACTGAAATGCCAGGTTTAATGGCTCTAAGAAATGAGTATGGTTCAAAAAAGCCCTTAAATGGCACTAGAATAATTGGTTGTTTACATATGACAATACAAACAGCTGTACTCATCGAGACTTTAGTAGAGTTAGGTGCTGACGTAAGGTGGTCATCATGTAACATCTTCTCAACACAAGACCATGCTGCTGCTGCGATAGCAGATCAAAATATTCCAGTATTTGCCTGGAAAGGAGAAACAGAAGAAGAATATATTTGGTGTTTGAAACAATCTATTATTGGAAATCCAGATTGGAAACCAAATCTACTACTTGATGATGGTGGTGATTTGACCAATATGATTCATAAAGAATATCCAGATTTAATTGATGATATTAAGGGAGTGTCTGAAGAGACTACAACTGGCGTTCTAAGATTATATGAAATGGCAGCTGAAAATTCGTTAAAAATGCCTGCTATAAATGTTAATGACTCTGTCACAAAATCTAAATTTGATAATTTATATGGATGTAGAGAATCTCTTGTTGATGGCATTAAGAGAGCAACAGATACGATGATTGCAGGAAAGCATTGTATTGTTTGTGGTTTCGGCGATGTTGGAAAAGGATCTGCTGAATCATTAAGAGCGCTTGGTGCTAAAGTTATGATTACAGAAATAGATCCTATTTGTGCACTGCAAGCTTGTATGGAAGGCTATGATGTAGTCACTATTGAAGACAAAATTGGGGAGATAGATATTTTCGTGACTGCAACTGGCAACTATAATGTAATCAACCACAATCATATGAAAAATATGAAAAGTGGTGCAATTGTTTGTAACATAGGACACTTTGATAATGAAATTGATGTTGCAAGCTTGAAAAAATATAAGTGGGATAATATCAAGCCACAGGTTGATGAAATAACATTTCCAGATGGCAAAAAAATTGTACTTCTTGCTGAAGGAAGGCTCATAAATCTTGGTTGTGCAACAGGACATCCTAGTTTTGTAATGTCATGCTCATTTACAAACCAAGTCATGGCTCAAATAGAATTATGGGAAAACCATGCAAACTATAATAACAAGGTGTATGTACTTCCGAAGCATTTAGATGAGAAAGTTGCACTTCTTCATCTTAATAAACTCGATGCAAAAATTACTAATCTAACCAAAGAGCAAGCAGACTACATTGGTGTTAATGTAAAAGGTCCATTTAAGAAAGATACTTACAGATATTAATTAGTAACTTACTAATTATGGCAAACAGAAAATTAGTAAAAAAAGACTTAAAAGTTGTGTGGCACCCATGCACACAAATGAAAGATCATGAAAA
>CEQY01201779.1_pt1 | contig 16794 bp, 15 predicted proteins | sample 361391 | NCBI WGS metagenome assembly CEQY01 (sample SAMEA2621075, study PRJEB7988) | marine metagenome | isolation source: saline water (ENVO:00002010), including | reverse complement strand
AGAGTATAAGGATTATAATTGGTTTACTTATCATTTTTATATAGAGGTATTAGGTTCACTATTTACCAAGTTTTCTAAAAGCTTTATTCATTAATAAAATATAAGCAATTTTAAGGGTTTCAAATGAATTAACTGGGTTTAAAAAAGTTTTCATTTCATCTATATTTTTCTTAAATTCTATACCGAGTAAATGCTCAGAAAATTCTTTTATTTCTCTATCATTACCTTTGACCCAAATTGATGACATAAAGTCCTGATATGTTTTTATAGGATTTTCATTTGCTTTTTTAAAGTTTGGGAAAAATTTTTTTGGTATGCTCTCACGAAGTTCTTCACCGGAACCATCACAATAGTTATCTTTGGTTTCATCTATAACTCTTATTATGGTTCCAGATGCACCTGCATAGGCTAAGTGCGTTCCAATAAAATCAGTAATCATCTCTCTCGAGCTGAGGAATATATTTGCCATTCTATCTAATGAAGTAAAATCATTTGGTACTGCTCCAAGAATAATTTTAACATTGCTGAAATCAATATTACTCTCTTGAACTTCACGGTAGTCTAGGCCAGTTAGACAAATTGCATCACAATCATATTTAGTAATAATTTGTTTCCATTTTTCCGGATTTGATAACTTATTATGTGCGATAGAATGAACTGGAAAATATATTCTCTTAAATTCATTTGAATGTTGTGTTTTTTCTATGAATGTGTTTGTGTATATGTATGGCAAGCCTACGGCGATAGACTCTATATCTTGATCTAAAAGTTTATTCACAGTCTCATTGTTATTGACAAGATGGATAGGAAGATCCATTTCATTATAATGAATCACAATATACTTATCATAGTTGTTTATCAATACTGGGCCTAACCCATGCATCCAAGTTGCTCTGAGACAAAGTGGACGCTTGCTATTATTAAATATAATTTTAGATGCTCCATAAAAATCAATCTCTTGAAATAAAAAATTTCTCATGATGTTGATATATCTAAATTAAATTCATTTTTTATACTTATTGCTTTTTTGGAGGTGTCATCAAATTCTTGTATGGAGAAAAATAATCTTGAAAGTGACTTACCATTAATAGTCTTGTAACTTAGCATAGGCATAACTGCGCATTCGCTTGGTTTCCATTGTAGAATTATTTTTTTATTATTGTTTCCAATTTCTATTTTTCCTGTCGATGCTCCAAAACCTCTTGAAGATGAAACAAATGTAGAGGCCTGCTTTGTATGATCGAATTCACCTGTAAGATTAAAAATTTCATTATGTTTTCCACCATTTGCACAAATTAGCTTTGTATTATTTTTGCTAAAGTCATTTAATAATGTAATTATACCTAATCGAACGCTACCATAAACTTCTCCAAAATTACTAAAGTTATAATTTAGTGAGACCTTTTCATCGTCAAGACTTATGCTGATTATCTTCTCAATAGTTCCTAAATTTGTTTTAATGTTATTATGAACCTTAATTATTTTTTTATTTTTTATCTCAAATAATGGCTCAACTACCTCAAGATCTGTAATTTTCTTTCTTAGTAAAGGCAATTCTATAATTGAATTTCCGCTGTAATAATCTGCTCCCAAAGATATAGAATCAAAATAACCATGCTGTATTGTTCCTATACATGGATGCATTTGATGAGATGCAAAAGCAAGCTTTTTAATTGCCGAACCTCTTCTTAAATTTAAGTCTATATCTAGATGTTTAGTGGATATGTTAAGCAGGATTCCATCATTTTTTAGTGAAATATTAGCAAACTTATCCTTCCCAATAATCTCTTTCAGAGAAATATATTTGTTAGTTTTTGGATTATTCTTACTGGTGAATTCACTTATGTTATGTTTTTTTATAATTTTCTCTAGTTTGTCTTTAGCTTTATTCCATCTGTTTTCAGTAATGTGAGTTCTTAAGTCACTTGCCCATAATTCACATAAATCACACCAATCATTAGGATTGTCGTTCTTATCCTTAGTTAGTTTTTCTTCGACAAGATAGCACATGGTGTTAAGCCAAAGATCATCTCTGCCTGTAACTGCCCATCTAGCGATATTATATTTATTTTGTTTTTTTACTGGAACAGGATATTTTGCATTTACAATTTTTGATAAGTTTTTATTAGTTTTTTTGGAACTATATTCTAATGCTTCTGATGGAGAAATATATTCAATGTCTGTGCTCGATGAAATTGTATTTAGAAGTTTCTTTATTCTCTTCCATTCACCATCTGGATGCGTTGCTCGCTCTGCACTAAATCTGCCAGGTCTAAAATCAAAAACTTCTGCATCGTTACAATATATTGGCAATATACACTCTCCACTCTCAGATTTACTATTAAGGTATTCTAAATAATCAGTTATTGAAATATCTCCATGAACGTAATGTTGCAGTTTTTGGAAAAGAATAGAGTCAGCCCATAATATTTGAATTTCTGTATCATCAATACCTTGTGCATGTGTAGGCAACTCATCTGAATTTAAAGCCAATTTAACATTGTTTGAATCTATAATTATTGCTTTATAGTTGTGTTGATTGTAAAGGTTTACCATGCTTTGTGAAAAGACCATTTCATTTACATAAGCAATATTAGGCTTTTGTCCAAGAATTCTCTCATAACTCTCAAGACCAAGTTTTTGATTCCAATGATTGACTTGAAATGGGACCAAGGGGCCAATAATTTGACAATATCCGCTTCCAATAAGCTCACATGAACCATACTCTAATAATTTTCTGAATCGATTTACCCAATTAGAATCAATTCGATCAATCTGATTCAATGTCCAGCCCGTAAGCTCGATACCGATTGGAATTCTAGTTTCTTCAATCAGATCAAGTAATGGATAATAACAAGCCTGAATAACATCTGCCTGAGATTCTTCTTCAACAGATGAAAATGCTAAATTAAGATGGAAAATTAGATATCCTTTTGCTCTCACTGGCGGCCTATTAGTGAGTATATTTGTGAAGAAAGATTTTTAGCACCATCATTTGACATTATGTTTAGCGAATTCTCTGAAAATTGTTTTGCTAGTTCATCATTATTCATTAGTTCAATAAGTCTATCAATAGCCTGCCTAGAATTTTCAGCAACCATCGCCACACCTTCCTTAGCTAAAGCTTTAAGTTCAATCTCATCTTTGCCACCATAAGGTGAAAAAGTTACTGCAGGAACCCCGTATTGTAATACCTCAAATAATGATACTCCATAAATAGATATTACATAATTACTTTGTATAATTAATTCATCAAGTTGTTCAGGAGAATCATGAATAATCCACTTTAAGTTTCGTCTATCTGGTAAATTAGGTTTACTTGAAAAAGGCCCTTTAACCCAATGAACCTCCACATCCTCGTTGAGAAAAATATCTAGCTGAGCAGGAAATGTATCTCCTAGATTTGTTGTATCACTCCCTCCAGTTAATACAAGTACCTTTTGTCCTGGGAGCCAGTCCCTATGCTGTAATTTTTTTTGTAATAGTAGGCTTCCCCAACCAGATTTTATTTTATTGGAAGCATCTGTATGTTTTCTAAAATTAAAACTGAACGAAGGAATCCAAACAATGTCTAAAATATTCTTATAATCAATTAACGAGTCAATACTTATAAGAAAAATATTTTTCTTCTTTAAATGAGTAAATAATTCATCGAAATTATAATTATTACACTTCGGATATAAATCAAATATCATTGCATCATAATGATTTATTGCTTCTATATTTTTTGTCTCTTTTATTAAGTCGGCGTCGAATGATAAATTATAAGATTTATAATTTGCAAGCTGCTTTTCTTTTAATAAACTACCAAATATCATAAATTCTATCCTGATATTATTATATTTTTGTAGTTCGTCTGCTACTGCTAATAGCCTAGATAAATGGCCTATTCCTGTTTCTGCGGTTACATGACATATTAGTAAAACTCTTGACACTATCTAACCCCATACTCATCTATTCAATCTAATAACCTTATATTAAATTATCAATGATACAAAATATTTTTTGCTATCGTAGCCTAATTTCTAGATATTTAAGAAAATTCAAATTTATATCATTTAAACAAAAAAATTGCATTTTTAATCTGAATATTTCTTACGTATAGCTTTGGTTGGTCTTAATCCATCTGCCGGATCTGCACGCCATGGACGGTCTGACTCTTCTGATTTTGTAGGTTCTTTTAGACCATTTCCGTCAGCCTCTTCACTACAATGGATTTGCTCGATAACATCCTGAATTTGATTTGGTAACCAACAATGGCCAGAGGAAAATTCTTCACCATTACCATCTAAATCTAAATGAATTTCTATAATCTTAGCATCCCATTTATTTATTGCTCGATGAATTACTCCGGGGTTTACAGTGTGATCAGACCACCCAACCTCACAATTAGTTGCGTCACGTATAGTCTGTATCGCAGATAAATTTGCCTCATTAAAAGGTGCTGGGTATGAAGAAACACAGTGAAGAACTCTAGGTTTAGAGTTATATTCTCTAAGTACTTCAACTGCGTGGTTTATTTCTGACAAGTTGGCCATACCCGTTGAAATGATTATAGGTTTTTTTGTTTGTGCACACTTAATTAATAGGTCATCCCATAAAAGTTCATAAGATGCTATTTTATAGAAATCGACGTAAGGTTTGAGTTCGTCAACTGCATCAAGGTAAAAAGGAGTACAGCTAAATTTAATATTCTTTTCTTTACAGCGTTTTGATAAAATTGGTAAAAATTCAACAGGCAATTCCCATTGTTTTCTGTCTTGATGTTGTCTTGAATTTTTTAAAATCTCTGGTGCAAATAATTCATCCACTTTGAAGAGTTGAAATTTAACTGCATCAAATCCAATTTTAGACGAGACATCAACAAACTCAATAGCTCTATCAAGATCTCTGGAATGATTGCTCGAAACTTCTGATATAAATTGAACCATCTATCGATTATACAAAAAAAATCATTAATTTAATCGATAAAAAATTTAATTTTTCTGATAGACTCCTCAGTCCTAGATATAGCAGTTTCATAATCATCACCATCACAAATTACTACTCCTGCTCTTTGAACATGACTATCAATAACTTTTTGAACATCACCTTCGTTTATGAACATATCAAAGAATCTACAATATGGTTGTGCACATACATTTTCTATTCCTGTAATAGATTTAACTACTCCCTCGTTTGGAAAAAAATATCTAACACCGAAAAATTTATTGTGGTTAGGTATTAGATCTTCTTTTTGAATATCTTGTCCCATGCTTGTTTTAATTAACGATCCGACAAGGTCTACACCATATGCCATTGGTATGTGATGTGTAGCAAAATAATTACCTGATAGTCTACCAGCTAATTCAATAATTTGTGGACCCTCGCTACTCATAACAATATCTGCTTTTAATGTTCCCCATGAAATTCCAAGAGATTCAGCGCCATCTTGTATTAGCTTTTCAATTTGTTTTAAAATTTTTCCCTCATAACGAGAAGGTATCTGCCCACCATCTTCTACTACGAATGGTTTAGTTTTCTCTAGATTATTGTAGTTTCTATCTGCATATCCAATAGCAGAGTATTTACCTTTAATGAAAAAACCTTCAACGCTTAGCTGCGGTCCTTCTACATATTTTTCTAGAATTAGTTGTTTATTTTCACATGATGCTATTGAATGCTCATATGCCCAGTCAAGATCTATACTTTCATCTAAATATAAAACTCCACGAGCACCTCGACCATCACTCGGTTTAATAATCATTGGAAAAGTTTCTTGCTGAGTAGCTGATATAAAACTCTCTTTGTCTGGGATGGAAATAAAATCTGGGGTTTTGATATCATATTTAAAAAAGCATTTTTTCATTTCTACTTTGTTCAAAAAATATTTGGCAGATTCTACTGAAATACCTGGTAATCCTAGTTCAGATGCAACCATCGCTACCGTATATGGCACATCATTTGCAATGGTAATTACTCCATCAATTTTATGAGTTTTATTAAATTCTTTTACAACTTTTAATGTTGTATTAGCATCTCGAGTACTTGCTATTAACTTAAAATCAGCATGGGCAAAAGCAGGTGCGTCCGGGTTCATATCTGTACCAATAACTAATAAACCCATTTCATGTGCGAGTTCGTAAGCGGGTATTTGTTCTCGACCAGCACCAATAATTAATAAGGTTTTACCCAATTCTGCCATTCCAAACCTCATTAAATAAATTTATTACATCAGTTTCTTCAACATTCCTAACATTTGTTTTTATCGCTCCAACTTCAAGAGCATCCATTGCAAGCATAGGAATATCATTTCTATCTTCTGCAAAGTTTCCTAGCTTTAAATCTAAACCAAATTTTTCGTTCCATTTAATAAAATGATCGATCAAAGTATCCGCGGCAGTGTCCTTATTTTCACCTTTATAACCCAACAAAGATGCAACTCTAATGTATTTATTGCCAACATGATGCCTATTATAATTAATAGCAGGTGCTGTACACATTGCGACTGCATGACCATGTTGAATATTATAATGACCAGATAGTGGATGGCTCAATGCATGGGCAAGATTTACATCTACTAGTCCAATGCTTAAACCAGATAGAGCAGTTCCCCATGCCATTTTGGCCTTGGCATTTAAATTATCTTTTTTGTAAAAACTGTCTTCTAAGTTTTCTATAATCATTTCCAGCGCTGCCCATCCAAATTGCTCAGAAAATAATGTAGACCTACCAGAGGTGAAACCCTCTAATGCTTGTCCAAAAGCATCTAATCCAGTTATTGAAACAAGCTTTTCAGGCATTAATGCTAATAATTTAGGATCAATAATTACTAAATTTGGGTATAACCTAGAGTGCCCCATACCCTTTTTTATATTGGATTCAGAATTAGTAATTACTGCAAAAGGTGTAGTTTCTGAACCAGTTCCAGAAGTCGTTGGGACTAGTATAAGAGGAAGAATCTCTTTTTTTATCTCTTTTCCTGGATTTCCAGTCATTGAAATATAATCCCACGAGCTTCCTCCGTTTGTTGCTATCATTGCTACAATTTTAGCAATATCCAAACTTGATCCTCCACCAAGACCCATTACAGTATCTGGGCTGAAATCTAAACAGTGTTTTACTGCATTGTCTGCATCAAGGTTTGATGGGTTAGTCTCAATCCCGCTATGAACTTCCATTAGTATATTATTTTTTAGTGCTTTTTCCCCGAGTCTTGTTAGAACATGATTTTCCTTCATTGCACCTTTCCCCGTAATCACAAATAATCTTTTTATCTCGGAGGCAAATAAATCATTAAAGTCGTAAAGCCCATCCTCTTTAATAATAATATTTGAGGGATATTGAAAATGTCCTGACACTGCTAAATTTCCTCAATTGCAGATATTATATCTTTCTGGGACATGCCATATGCGTTATAGAGTTCTGTGGGTGCCCCACATTCTGCAAAGCATCTGCCTAGACCTAAACGTTTTACTTTCGTAGGCCGATTACTTGACATTATTTCGCTTACGATTCCACCAATACCTCCGAATATTGAATGATCCTCAAGAGTAATCAAATGACTACAACCTTTTGTATAGTCCAGCAGTGCATCTTCATTAACATCTGTGAGACTGGACATATTGATAATCTTTACCCTAGAGCCATCCTTGTCTATGGCACTCTTAGCTGAAAGTGCATGCTCTATCATAGTACCATTTGTAATAATTGCGACTTCGTCACCAGCACTAATGATAGAGGGAACGCCATATTCAAATTTATAATCCTTAGTATGAACATCTATTGATTCAGACTTCCCTGATTTTATGACCATTGGACCTTCGACATTGATTGCATAATCTATTATCTGTTTCATTTCATATGCGTCTGCCGGCTGTAATAACTTCAAATTTGGAATAGATCGAAAGATAGAAATGTCTTCTGTAAGCTGATGAGTTACACCATCGGATCCTGCATCTAATCCATAATGTGATAACACAAATTTCACATTGAAATTAGGATAAGCAACAATATTTCTCACTTGATCCAAGCCTCTCATGGCGATAAATATTGCATAGCTATTTACAAATGGGATTAATCCCATAGTTGCCATACCAGCTGCAGAAGCAACCATATCTTGTTCAGCAATGCCAAATGAAAAACTGCGCTCAGGATAAATTGAAGCAAACTTATCTGCAAGTGTTGCCTCTCGGCTATCAGTATCTAGAGAAACTATGTTTTTGTTACCTCTTGCATGCTCGATTAAAGTCTCAATGTAAACTTTTCTTAAATTTTGACGGTTCACTCTGGATCCTCTAGGTCTTTCATTGCTTGTTGGTAAAATTCGCTTGTAAATTTTTTACCTCCGGCATGCCAAAAATTATCACCTTCCATAAAGCTAACTCCCTTACCTTTTATAGTATTTGCGATAATTGCTTTCGGCTTATCTAAAGCACATTCATTTAAACCATTGAATAGTTCTTCGTAGTTGTGTCCATCTACACTTTTAACATCCCAACCAAAGGAGAGAAACTTATCATCAAGAGGATCTAATGCCATTAAATCAGCGGTTGATCGATCACCTTGAAAAACATTCCTATCAATTAGCAAGATGACTTCATAAAGATTGTAATGTCCTGCAGTCATAACAGCTTCCCAAACTTGGCCTTCTTGTAGCTCTCCATCGCCCATCATTACAAAAAATCTTGAATCGCTATGCCCCTTCAATCGCTGTGCTAGCGCCATACCATTAGCACCAGACAACCCCATCCCTAAGCTACCAGATGGAAAATCAATAGCGTCTATACTGTCATATTCAGGGTGTGTTGCTAGTCGTGTATTGAAATTACGAAATTTTTTAAATTCATCATTTGTGATCCAACCTAACTTTTCGAATAGTGAATAGTATGCAGGACAAGCTTGTCCCTTGGATAATATAAATCTATCTCTTTTAGGCCATCTTTGATTTTTTTGCTCTATGCGAAGTTCATGGTCATAAAGCCAAACTAACATCTCTACAGGTGACAATGTACTTCCTGGATTACCTGAGCCAGCAGTATAAATCATCTCAATACTCTCTCGTCTAACAATACGAGCTAACTTTGTCATTCTCTCTATATCATCTGAGGAGATAGGCCTTGGTTTATAGGACATCAGCTTTCTCCCTCTAAGACTTTATCAATATTATTTATTTCTGTAATCAAGTCATCCAGATCTTTCAAAGCAAGCGTACCTGCACTATCACTTAACGCTTTATCTGGATCTGGGTGTACTTCAAGAAAAACACCGTCAATACCATTGGCAACTGCACTTCGAACAAGTGGTTTGATAAAATCCCTATGATTTAAGTTCGTCCCTGAGGTAATAGTATCATTTCCATGGACACTATGTGATCCATCGTAAATAACAGGCCTGCCAAGCTCAGACATTATTTGTAATGCTCTCATGTCGGTTATCATTGTTTGATAACCAAACATGTAACCTCGTTCAGTAACTATATTTTTATTAAATCCCTCCTCTTCCATTCTGGAACATACGTTATTCATTTCCCATGGTGCAGTAAACTGACCTTTTTTAATATTAACTACTTTCCCTGTTTTCCCTGCAGCAATAATGAGATCAATTTGTTTTGATAAAAGAGCAGGTATCTGTAATATATCTGCAATTTCTGCAGTTTTAGCACACTGCTCCGGTTCATGAACATCAGTAATTAAAAATGAACCGCTGTCAGATTTAATTTTAGCTAATGCTGCTAAACCAGCGTCAACGTTAGGGCCTCGATATGACCCAGCAATTGTCTTATTAGCCTTATCATAACTAGCTTTAAATACATAATTTATATTATTTTTTGCTGCTACTCTCTCAGCTTCTGATGCTATTTCTAAACAGACACCATGATCTTCAACTATACATGGACCAGCTATAAGCATAAGTGGTGCGCCACCACCTAATTTAAATGACTTCTCAGCATTACCAACGTTTACAGATTTTATATTTTTTCGATGTTTTCTATCCATATTAGTTTCCATTAATAAGTTCATGAATTATAGGTTTCAAACTTTTGTCATTAAACACTACTGGATGCTGAAGTAAAGGGCGGAATTTAAATTTTAAAACATTTTCAATAAGTAATTTATCTAAGTCTTTAAATTTTTCTTTAGGTAAAAAATCATTTACACATTTATTTAAGCTCAGACTCACAAACATATCCTCTATAACATTAAAAAAATTTTCTGCAGCAGCCTTATCATTTTGAGAAGATAAGCCAAGAACAGTGTTATTTAACTTAGCTAGACATTTGGGATCTTTGTGTATTGTATGACGCATCACCGGTAAGGTACTCAATGAAACTGCAAGGCCATGTTGAATGTTTGTAAGCCCTCCAAGAGGTTCAGCAATCGAGTGGGCTGTTGTTGTGCCTCTGTGAGCAATAGAAATTCCAGCCAAGCAACTGGCCCATGCTACCTTCATGCGTGCATTGATATTCTCTGGTTCCTTAACCGCAATTGGAAGCCATTTTAAAATAATACGCATTGCTGATTTTCCAAATGTTTCTGCTACTGGAGAATATTTAGAAATATTAATACTTGCCTCTAGGGCATGTGCAAAGGCATCAAGGCCTGTACTAGCAGTAAGTGATGGTGGGAGACTTATTATTAATTCAGGGTCTATGATTGCAACTTTAGGAAATATTTCAACTTCCTGGATTGTTCCTTTCTGAAAAGTGTCTTCTTTCGTTAGTACCGCATAAGGAGTGACTTCTGCACCTGTACCAGAGGTAGTTGGTATTGCGATAACCGGAATTAAAGGCTGCTTTAGAGGTAGTGGTGGCCTATTCGATAGATTAGCGTATAACCAAATATCTTCTGTATGAGTTAGTGCTATCGAAAGTGCTTTAGCAACATCTATTGCGCTACCACCACCGAATCCAATTATTACATCGTATTCATTACCGCGAAGAAGATTCGCTATTTTATTAATATACGTAATTGTTGGCTCTTTATCACATACTTCTTCAATCGTCAGATTAAATTTGTCATCTTTCAGTTGTTGTATAACTGATGAATTGATGTGACTCAACGATTTCGGGGTTATCAATAAAAGTTTCTCGCCAAATATTTTTGCTTGTTCACCAAGTTCATTAATTTGACCACGCCCTGCAATAATCTTCGTTGGTAAATAATAATTAAAGTTGTTGTTCATGGTGCGATGGAAATTTCTAAAAAAATGATATCCTGTATTTTAATTAAAAATATAATCCCCCGTTAACATTTAGTATCTGTCCGGTCATATAGCTGCTATCATCACATGCTAAAAAACTTGCACATTTAGCAACTTCTCTTGCAGATCCCTGTCTTTCTAATAAGATTGATGAGTTTGTCAATTTCATCTGTTTCGATTTCATAGCTTTTTGAGCCATATCAGATTTTATGATTCCTGGAACTAGAGAATTACACCTTATATTGTATTGTGAAAAATATCTTGCAGCAACCTGATTTAAAGAGATCAAACCGGCTTTGCTAGCTGCATAATGTGCTGTTCTAGGTCCTCCATACTGACCACTAACAGAGCTAACATTTATAATGGATCCATTAGATGATTCTTTTATCAATTTTATTGATTCCTGCATAATCATAAATGGACCTTTAAGATTAACTTGCATGATTTCATCCCAATCTTTTTCTATTATCTTATCAAAATCTGTAGGTTTATTTATACCTGCATTATTAACAATTACATCTAGCTTTTTAAATTTTTTTTCTATAAATTTGAATAAATTTTTTATAGATGATTTTTGTTTTATATTCATTTTATGACAATACAAGTTTTTTCTTGAATCACATAATTTTTTCGCTTCATTAGAATTAGTATTGAATGTAAAAATTACAATAGCGCCCTCAATTAGAAACTCTTCAATTATTTCTTTACCAATCAGTCCAGTTCCGCCAGTAATCAAGCAAATTTTATCTTTAAGTTTAGTCATCTGTTAATAAACCTTTTTAATCTGAGTTGTTAAAGCTTTTTCATCAATATTATACTTTTTAATAAGCTGATCCGCCTCTCCTGATCTTCCAATTATATCTTTTACACCCATTCTAATAACCTTTATAGGCTGATTCTCTGACAAAATTTCACTTACAGCACTTCCCAAACCTCCTATAATATTATGATCTTCAAAAGTTATAATAGTTTCATGTTTTTTTGCGTTCTTGATTAATAGCTTCACATCTAATGGTTTTATACTTGGCATATGAATTAAAGTCGCATTGATACCCTGATTTTTCAAATTCTTTACGGCTTTAAATGCAATTGAGGTTTGCATACCTGTCGAAACTACACATGTTTTCTCTCCTTTATTCAACACAATGCCTTGACCTATGATGAACTTTCTTTTCGGGTCTGTTAAATTTTCAACGTTACTTCTTCCTGTTCGCATGTAAACTGGCCCTTTATATTGCGATATTGTTTTCACAGCCTGATACATCTCATTGCTATCGCAGGGGCATAAAACTATAAAATTTGGCAAACTCCTAAAACAAGCTAGATCCTCAATACATTGCGCGGAAGCACCATCTGGTCCAGTATCCAAGCCACCATGACTTGCAACAATTTTGACATTTAAATTAGAATATGAAATAGATAATCTAGCTTGCTCAAAAGCTCTCAGCGCAAAAACAGCAAAAGTTGTTGCGAACGGTATCAAACCTAAACTTGACATACCAGCAGCTACTGAAATCATATTTTGTTCAGCAATACCGCATTGAAAAAATCTTTTTGGATATTTTTTTAGAAAGTGATGTGCTCCAGTGCCTCCAGCTAAATCACCGTCTAATAGAACAATCTTATTATTAGTTCTTGCAACTTTTGTGATAGATATCCCAAACGCCTCTCTCAATGAGCCAGATGATTTTGCTATTAAATCTGGGTTACTCATAATTTACACATTCGTCTAAAAGTCTTTGACTTGCACCTAGTTCTTTTAATGAGGATTCTATCTGATCAAGATTCATTTTTACACTGCCATGCCAAAGAGGTTTGTTTTCCATAAATGATACACCTTTGCCTTTAATAGTATGAGCAATTATAAAGAGTGGTTTTTTATTTTTATACTCTTTATTAATAGCATTATGTATATCCTTAAATGAGTGTCCATTAATTTCAATAACATTCCAATTGAATGCATGTATCTTTTTTTTGAGAGGCTCAATATTAATTATATTTTTGTTAAAATCATCACTTTGGAGTTTATTAAAATCTAATATAGCAACAACATTATCCAATTTATGTTGGGCAGAAAACATTAATCCCTCCCAAATCTGACCTTCCTGCATTTCGCCATCACCTATGATCGCAAATATTTTATTTCTTTTTTTTGTATGCTTTAGAGCTAGTGCCTGTCCAATTGCAAAGGAAAAGCCTTGACCTAGCGACCCTGTGCTCGCCTCTACCCATGGTGTTTTGATTCTACATGGATGTCCTTGATATGGAGAGTCTATTTTTCTTAATTGAAGTATATTTTTATAGTTAATAGCTTTTAGAGCAGCTAACGTCGAGTAGATCGCCGGTACAGAGTGTCCTTTTGATAATACTAAACGATCTCTGGTAGTTTTTTCAAAGTGATTGAGTTTTTTAATTTTTAGTCTGTACATATACAAGTAAACAATTATATCAATGCAAGAAAGCACGCCGCCTGGATGTCCGGACTTTGCAAAATATATCGACATTAAGCTGTAAATTCTTGCTAAACGAGATATATTTTCTAAATTTTGTAATTGATTTTGATTCATATAAATTTGTAAATTATTTTACATTTCTATTATCTTTATTTAATGATTAGTCTCATCTCTTTTTATTTCATTATTTCATTCTAGAAAACTAGTAAAATTAACTGCATATCGTATAACTATATCATTTTTTTTTAATGACTTAGTAACTAGTTTTATTACTTCGTCATTAATAGTGAGATGTCTTTTCGAGAACTTTCGGAAAGTTCTCTTACAAGAGGTCGCATTTTACTAATCAATGATTCCTTATTTTTCCATGTATCTAATACTTTCTCTTTAAGATTATTTGTACTATCAATGGACGCTAGTTGCTCCGGTATATTCAATTCACTTAACAATGGTGATATATGTCCCTCGGCACTTACATTAATTGATACAAAAGGAACATCATTCATGCTGGCGAAAATACATGAATGTCTTCTATTGGACACATGTAGGTCTAATAAAGAGAATAATCTATATGTATTATATACCGAAAGTTTCTCCTCAATTTTAAATGCTATATCTTTATTTTTCATTTTATTTACTATTTCTCGATGTGCTAGACGATCATCTTGCCACTTATGTCCTTTTTCATATGTGCAATTTGGTATGAATAAAAATTGACAATCTAGTTCTTCGGAGATCTTATCCAGAGTGGTTGCAAGATTTGAATTTATTGCTAGGTATTGTGTTTCATCTCCTTTCCAATATTCTTGTCTAAAGCAAATACCAATTGTTATTTTATCCCTCAAGTTAATTTTATTATTCCCAAGAATATGCTTAACTGTTACTTTATCTTCACTTACCCTCATACTGTATGCAGGATCTCCTGAAACATGAATATTTTCTCCATTTATTCCTAGATCTAGTAAATAATTCTTTCCAGAATCCTCTCTCATAGTTACAGCAATCGCATTCTCACATAGAAACCTTGCATGCTGTTTAGTTACATCAGAATTAATTTTATCAACAACATTTACTCCATATAGTGAATATGGAGTGCCACAGAATTTTGCTAAAGTTGCTAGGGTTGAGCTATAGCTAGACACGCCGCGAAGAAATGAGTTACTACTTATTTCCATAAAAGAATTACCACCAATAATTAACAGGTCTGCTTCATCAATTAGGTTTTTAATAAGATTAAGATTGTAAGTTTCATCACCTCTGTTCATACCTAAAAAAAATCGCCCTTCAGACTCTGCTTTACTATCATGATCGATGTTCTTCACTGATGAAAATCCAAAAATTTTATCATATGTTTTATTAACATGTCTTGTTAAAAAAATAATTTGAGGATTATCATAATTCTGATTTAAGCCTTCAATTAGACCTGCAAGCATTGCGTCATCTCCCATATTATCTACCCCGTATGTAGATGCGCCTGTTACAATTATTTTCATATTTTATTCCTTGCTATAATTTCTAACTGTCGACCAATACCAATCTCGTAAAATTTTTTATATATCTCATTTAATAGTTTTTCATTAGCTGACTTCAATATTGAATCTTCAAATGCGACTATTCTATCATGAGCTTCAGATCCAAGTTTTTTATCAAGTATATAGTTATCTCCCATTAATAAAAAAATATCTATAGGAAATGTCGAAGTTCCACTAATAACATCAAAGCCATTTTTCTTTGCAATGTTTTCAGCTGAGGATTTATCAAAGTAGTTTAAATGCTCAGGTGGTACAACCCACCACGGTGTCATATCACTATTTTGAAGCATCACATTCTGAATTGGGTTAAAATCATTAGCAACCGAATAAAATAATAGTCCCCCGTTTTTTAAATACTTTTTTGCATTTGAAAAAAACAAATCAGGTTTTCTCATATGCTCCAAAACTCCATGAGAATATATCACATCGAAATATCCTTCGTCAAAGTTACAATCCTCTATACTCTCTATATTTAGGTTGTGAACATTCAGACCTAGGTTTTTAGCATAATTAGAGGATTTTTTTGAAGGCTCAATGCCAGTTGCTTCCCATCCAAGCTGTTCTGCTCTTTGCATAAAAAATCCGGGGCCACATCCAATATCGAGTATACGTCCAGTGTTTCCCAGAATATTCTTGAACTGCTCACATCTACTCAAATAAATTCTATTCCACCATTTCTCTTGCTCTTTTTGTTTTTCTGCGTAATCAACTTTTCTTTCTTGTTCATAATACTGTTCTTGATAATATGTACTCAATTCATTCACGCTAGGAAGTGGTATTGCATGTTTAAAGCCACATCTTGTGCATTCGATAATATCAAAATTATTTCTTTTGACTATAGACTCTCCACAACAGATATCGCCATTTTCATCTTGCCACTTAATCATTTATTTCTAGCCTAAGTTATATACTCAAATTAATTATTTTGTTTAATTTATCAAATAGTATATAAATATAATACTTTATGAGCTAAAGTGACAGTTAAATAAATCTCTAGTTAAAAATAAAATAATGTGTGGAATTTTCTTCAAGTATTCTAAAAATAATATTGACAAAGTTGAAAGAGATATTCTCAAAAGAAAAGTAAATAAATTTTTATCTAAAAGAGGCCCAGATGGATTTAAAGAGGCTTTTGACGAAAAATGGTACGCTTTACATAGTTTACTATCTATCACCAGTAACCAACAAACCCAACCAGTTATAGTCAAAGAAAGATTCGTTATTATTTATAATGGAGAGATATATAATGATTGGAAAAAATATTCTCCGGACTATGGGGATTCTGACTTTCTAATAAATCATATAAAAAAATATGGTGTAGATGGAATAAAAAACTTAGATGGTGAATATGCGTTAGTTATATATGATTTCCAGAAGAATACCTTATGGTTAGCAAAAGATCCCTTTGGAACTAAACCTCTTCATTATGCTTTAATAGATAATGAAATAATTGTCACTACATATGGGAAAACATTAGAGGATCTAGGCATAGATTGCAAAGATATTAAATCAGTGCCCCCCAACACTTTACTTAAAATTAATTTAGATAGCTTCAATGTTAAAATATATGATGAATTAAAAAAATTTAATTTTAGAAATAAGAATAAAACATCTTACAAAGATTTTTC
>CEQY01396387.1_pt1 | contig 16806 bp, 13 predicted proteins | sample 361391 | NCBI WGS metagenome assembly CEQY01 (sample SAMEA2621075, study PRJEB7988) | marine metagenome | isolation source: saline water (ENVO:00002010), including | reverse complement strand
CTTTGGAGAGCTCAGTGCTTTTAAGATCTAGGCTTTTTATATACTCGTTTAGCCTCACTTGTTCGTTAAATAATTGATGAGCGTCAAGGGATTTGTATTGTTCGAGTTGATTGTAGTCCTTGAGCAGCTTCTCTATATGGTCTTTTTTGTCTTTGATGACAAGGTTGAGAGCTGCTTGTTCTGAACTTAACTCTTCACTATCTGAAGTGAGATGCTTGTGAGTTTTTTTAAGACTTGTCAGGGATTGTTCTTTTTGAGAGATCAACTTTTCATTTTCAATAACTTTTCTCAAGATGGGAGTTCTTTCTTTATAAGTAAGTACTTCATTTTGATATTTTTTATCCAGTGTTTCTTTTTCTAAGAGTTTTTTATTTAAATGGTTTTGAGACTCTTTGAGTTGATTTCGTACCTGCTCTAAGCGCTGTGAGTTTGTGTGTATTGTTTTGAGGCTTTCATTGATAAGCTCTAAAGATTTAGCTATATTTTGCGTGTAGTGGTCTAGCGTTTCGTATTGATGATAAGACTCTGTGAGTTCATCAATCATAACTTGTGTGATATTTATGTTCTCTATGCTTCGCTCAATTCCTTTGATTTGATTTTCATGAACTTCAATCTCGGCTTTCTGGCTTTTAAGTTTTTCATTTATGCGTGAATTAATCTTTTCTAGATCTATGCCAGAATAAAACTTCTCCAAAATATCTTTCCGATCTTTAAAAGGACTGGTAAGGAAACGAGCAAATTCACCTTGGTTGAGAATACAAGTTTTACAAAATTGATCGAAAGTAAGGTTGAGAATATCTTCTGTTGGAGTTTCAATAGCGGTGTATTTTTGTCCGTCATAAACACTTATAGAGCGAGTAAAGTCTGGTTTTTTTAAGTATTCACCATTTTTCTTTTTTAAGCGCATCTGCCAAACGGCTTTGTACTTTACCGCCTCTGAAGAAAATTCGAGTTCAATATTTCCTTGATCTTCTCCTAGGGTTACAAAGTCATTACTTTGGGAATCTTTTTTGTAGACACTATTGTAGAGGGCCAGTGATATACAGTTGAGAATCGTTGATTTACCAGAGCCCGTCTTACCGGTAATCGCAAATAGACTTGAATCATCAGCGATATGATCAAAATTGATATGATGTTTGCCTCTCAGGGAGGCTATATTTTCAATGAAAATTTCATGAATCTTCATGCTTTATATCCGCGATGATTTCATTGAAGTTCTTAAGTAGCTTTTCTGGGACTTCCGTCTCCGGAAACTTGTATTCATAATACTTTTTGAAAATATCTTCTAGCCCCAATCCCATCAAATCTTTTTGTTTTAAATTTTTTTGTTGGGCCGTAGTCTGATAGCTCGGTATAAAGGAAAGCAATTCATAACCTCTCTCTTTTAAACTCTTTTTGTATTTTTCAGCGAGTCCTGATTTTGGCTTATCTAATTCGATAATAATTTCTACAAAAGGGGTGAGCACCTGATCAGAAATCTCTGGGAGTTCATTGATCTGTTTTTCTACTGATTTTTTATCACCCTTTATTTGAAAGAGCTCTCTAAACACAGGAATGTCTTTGACCTCATAGCGAAGTTCTTGATCTTCAATATTTATTTCTATCAGCTTTTTATGATTAGATTCAGAGAATCTCATAGGGATAGGTGAGCCGGGATATATGATGGGGGGAGTCTTTGATAGCTCTATTTTTTTATGGATATGTCCTAGAGCAACATAATCGAAATGCTCTTGGATCCAATCCAGAGGAAAAGATTCTACTCCAGATAAATAGATGGCCTGTTCACTTCCACTCATATCACTATGGCCGAAACTATGATGGGAGATTAAAAACTTATAATCGCATTCAGACTTCCAAGACTTAAAAAAGGATTGAAAGAACTCTTTTATCTTATGGGGAGACTTGAATTCATCTTTATTGTGTTGATCAGTTAGGTGATTGATCAGTTCAAAATTTTTAAAATAGGGTAGTGTTTTAAAACCTAATTTTAAACCTCTCAGTTCATCAAAAAAATCCATATCCTCTAGTGAGTCACTTAAGCCGGTAAAAATCTTGCAATGAACATCTTTAAAAAAACTCTCAGGGATTTCGAGTAAGGAGCTGGAATCATGATTCCCGCCAATGATGATGGTTTTTAAATTAGAAAGTTTACCTAGTTTGTAGATAAAGTCATAAAAAAGTTTGAGTGCCGAGTTAGGGGGATTAGGCACGTCAAAAATATCTCCTGCCACAATAAGGTAATCTATTTGCTTTTGCTTTAATTCTAGGTAGAGCCAATCGAGAAAAGCTTTTTGTTCAGGGATTCTGTCCTTTTGAAAAAGCCTTTTTCCCAAATGCCAATCAGATGTATGCAAGAGACGAATTTTCGCCATTAGCTGTCTTTTTTAGATTGAGGACTTCTTTTTTTATTTTTAAAGTTTTTTCTGCGGCCTCTTTTATTATTGCGATAAGGTTTTTTATCGGTTTTTTTCTCAGGCTGTTTTAAAGTGCTTGTTGGTTCATGGTCAATCTGTTCATCTGGAGATTGAAAACCCTCTTGAACACTTATTTCTTCTTTTTGTTGGTAGGGATTATAGTCCTTAGCGATTTTTGCATTTAGGGACTCTTCAATTTCTTTATTAGCCTCAGCGAGTAATTGTTCTCTTTCATTTTCCTCTTTTTCTGGAAAGTATTCAGAGAGCTCAATAATTCTCTCAATCGCAAATTTCGCCGCTCTTTTTGTGGCCTTTTCATTTTCTCTATGGAGATAGCGCTCACGTCTAGCCGCACTTTCTTTTTCTCCAATAACATTCGCAGTTTCGTCAGAAATATTATCAAATTTATGTGGAAACTTTTTTTGCGGATTTTTACCTTTGACCTGATCATGTGTATAGCGCTTAATCACCCCTTTGTCTGTGAGCATATCAAATTGCTGATTGAGGATATTAAGCTTTCTAACTTTACCAAAATCTCCGTTTTTCGTTTCAATGAGATCACCTTCATTAGGAAGACGGTCTCTTTTGGTGCTATAAACTTCTTCTTCGTAAGAGAGGCAGCATTTCAGTTGCCCGCACACTCCGTTTAACTTGGAATAATTCAGAGTGAGGTTTTGGTTTTTGGCCATTTTGATGGATACGTTTCCATATTTAGACAAAAAAGATGAACAGCATAACTCTCTCCCACAAGGTCCAATGGCACCCATGGACGCGGCTCTGTCACGGACTGAGATTTGTCTGAGTTCAATTCTAAGTTTTAGTTCATTGACTAGATCCTTAACGAGACCTCTAAAATCAACTCTGGCCGGTGCGACAAAGTAAAAGACAACTTTCTTTCCAAATTGAGTGAACTCAACATGGGTTAAATTCATATCTAATTTATGCTTTTCAATCAGATTTTGGCATAAAGTTTCAACTTCTTTTTGGCTTTTATAGACTTCTTTTTCTTTTTCAATATCATGCTCATTTGCAATTTTACTTAAGCTTTTGAGGGGGAGCATGTCTTTTGAAAACGGAAGTTTATAAGGAAAAGAATTGATATAACCCACCGCCATTCCACGGTCGCTCATGGCCACAACTTTTTGCCCATAGCGCAGGTTTCTATTGCCGACTAAAAAGGAATAACTTCTCGCATGTCCAGGAAAACGGACTTTGGTAAAACTTAACTCTTGGCCCACTTCAAAGTCACAGTTATCTGCTGTGATTTCATCTTTGGTATGTTTTTTCTTTTTCTTTGATTCGCTATTTTTGGCTTCACTTCTGTCTTCTTCAGACTCAAGGGAAGAATTTGATTCATTCATATATTATGTTCCATGTATTTCTTTATTATTTTAAAGACTTATTCTCGATTGGATTACGGTAACAGTCAATGTTTACTGCACTATTTTAGTTCTCTCACCAGCTGGTACAACGTAAAAAGCTTTGTGTTCTGAGAGCTATTGAATTCCTTAAGAGTTGAGAGTTCTTGGGTTTTACTCTGCATGTCATCAATCAATTCAACACTGAGGTTTTGTTTGACCAGTTTTTGATAGAGACTTCCTAGTATTTGATAGTCTGAGTAATTTTCTTCTTGGCACACCTCACAGAATTTATGAAAGCTCATTTGAGATAAGGCCAATACATCGATCTCATGGGATTCAGCTTTCTTTTCAATAGGCACTCTGATGGTGATACTACGAGACTTGAGAGTGGGGAGTAATTCTGAGCGATAGGGGTTTAATAAGATAAAGGTGGCCTTGACCTCTGGCTCCTCCCAGGTTTTAAGTAATTTATTACAGCCAATAATGCTAAGCGCATGTGCATCATCCATAATCACGAATTTTCTAGATAGCTCTGTAGGTCTGAAATTGAGAAATTTGATAATCTCTTGGATCTGCTCGACTAAATAAGATTTTTTTCCTTCAGGAAGGTTGACCTGCAAAATATCCTGGTGATTGGTAACTGATTGTCCACTGTGGAGTTGCTTAATTATTTTTGTGAGCAGTTGGTGAGTGAAGTCACTGAGAAAATGATGATAATCAACTCTATTGGCTTCTAGCACATAGAGATTATGCATTTGTCCTATTGAATATTTATGTGCCAGTATGTCCACTAATTCCATGGGTGTGGGAGTTCCTTTAAAATAGCTTGGTTGACTTGCTCTACACTTTGAGTGGCATCGATTTTCTTAATTCTTGTAGGAAAAACACTCGCACAGTGGTCATAGCCTTCAATTAAGTGTTGATAAAAGCTATGATTTTCTTTTTCAAAATAATCTTTTGTGTTTCCTCGAGCTTGTTGTCTTTGGTGAGAAGTCTCAAGGTCTATATAAAGATAAAAAGTCATCTGAGGCATATAATTGAGAGGAGAGTGTCTATGTATTTCGGCTATGACTTCAGACCCAAGCCCTCGGGCGACACCTTGATAGGCCATGGAGCTATCAATATAGCGGTCTACAATAACTATGGTATTTTCTTGGGCCAGAGCAGGCAGTATTTTTTCTTTAAGCAATTGCGCTCTGCTAGCGGCGAAAAGATGAGCCTCTGCTAAACTGGAAAGGGGCGTTTCAGAATGTAGAATGGCTTCTCTAAGTTTTTCTCCAAAACTCGTTCCTCCGGGTTCACGTAGCTTGAGAACTTGATAATTTTTATCTTTAAAGTACTGCTCCACCAGTTCAATTTGAGTGGACTTTCCACTGCCTTCAATCCCTTCAAAAGAGAGAAAAAGACTGCTCGAATGGGTGGGAGCTGAGGTGAAATGATCAAAGCTATTCATAGCTTCACTCTAGCATTATATCTAAGGGTTGCGAATGGAATTCTTAGTAATCTGCGCGATCAAAATTTTCTTCTTGATCAAAAGTACCATAATCATCACCGTATTGTTGCGGTTCGTCGTCATAGTAAGCGTCTTGAGGTGCTAATTGTTCTGGTTGTTCAGCTTGGTCATAATCATCATAGCCAACGGGCTCTTCATCCCGGCTATCATAATCATTCACGCCTTCTCGTTCCATTTCTTCTTCGTATTCACCTGCCAGTTGACGAGTAAGCTCATCTTGGATTTCAGGATCGTTGATATCAATATTTTCGATATCGCGCTCAAAAGTTTCATTCATCCCTTGGGACTTTACAAATCTTTTAGGACGTACTCTTTTTTGTACGCTTTCAAGACGCTCAATTTTCTTTGGAGCTACTTTACGTTTGGCCCTCGCTTTTTTAAAGCGTTGCATTTTTTTAAGAGATTTTTGTTGTTTTGACTCATAACTTTCCTCTACTTGAGCGGGTGCTCTTTTGATAATAGAGCGCTCAGAGTTATCAATTCCTCTTGTTTGGGTAGGGGCTTCGGCAATGGGCTTAATTTCCGTGGTATCTTGAGTCTGCTTATTCACAATATAGGCCATCGCAATAAGAAGAGAGAAGGAGATGGCCGCTGTTCGCCAGGCCATAAAATTTTGTTTTTTCTTTTGCTCTCTTTTAACTCTCTTGCTTTTCTTGATAACCGCAGGAATATTATGCTTGGTAAGTGTTTTATCTTTTAACTTCTTCTCGAGCTGAATTTTCATAGAGGATTCACCCACATAGGCCAGCTCTACAATGGCATCTTTAGCAGCATTTGAAGACTTTTGTTTTTTGAGTATTTTATCTTTGCTTTTTTGCACCTTGGCCAAAATATCTTCTGTTGGCTTAAAGGGAAGTTCTTGATTTGATTTTTTAGATCTGCGGTCAAAAGCATGATGCTCATAAAGTTTAATCCACGATTTACCCTTATCTAAGGATATTTGGGTACTGGGGTGGATATGACCTTTATCTAAGAGAAGTTGGATTTTATCTTGTCCGTAAGGACCTTCTTTTTGTCCATTATACAGAACGTAGAAGTCTTGTCCTGGCATAAGGTTTTGTACAGATACCAGCTGTGGTTTTCTTCTCTGGAAAGCCGAGACCTTAAACATATCGGCCCATTTATCATCTTCGAGGTTATACACTTGTGCATCTTCAAACATCATTTGAAATTTATGAGCATATTCTTTTAGCTGATGGGTATGATAGGGCCCTACAGGGTCCTTTCCAGCTAATTTAACCATCCACAAATCTCTTAGTGTGAACTGACCTTGTTTGATATCCTCGTCAGTTAATGGTTTCAGATCAATGTTGAATTTTTTGTCATCCATATCTTTAACTCATTTTCCTCAACTGACTTTACGGTTTACGTGAGCAAAAACTTTAAAAAAGGGGATGGGAACAATTCTGATTGTGAAAATATTGCCTCATATGTTAAATTGAAGGGCCCAAAGGAGTTAATTTTATGGAAATTACTGAGCGAATTAGTCAGTTAAAGCAGCGCTTTAATCAACATTCTGATTGGGAAGATAAGTATCGAGAGCTGATCAAAATTGGCAAAGAAAGTCAGGGGTTGCCTGAAGAATTTCAAATAGAAAAATATCAAGTGAAAGGTTGCCAGTCTCAGGTGTGGCTCAGACCCGCATACCAAGAAGGCAAAATAAATTTTATGGCCACCAGTGATGCGGTTTTAGTCAGAGGGATCGTGGGGTTAATAACATACGTGTATTCTGGTGAATCCCCACAAGTCATTCTCGAGACAGAGTCAAACTTTCTTAAAGAAATAGGGATCACAGAACATCTTTCAATGAATAGAACTAATGGTTTAGCGAGTATGCTCAAGCAAGTGAAGATGTATGCCATGGTCTATAAAACCCTCGCAGACAAAGGAATCATGAATGCCGATCATCTCTAAAAGATCACGTCGTTTAAGAAAAAGCCATTCCCTTAGGGACATGGTTGCCGAAACAAGCTTGTCAAAAAATGATTTGATTATGCCTTTGTTTTTTAAAGCAGGCTCGAACGTTAAAGAAGAAATCAAATCTATGCCAGATATTTACCGCTACTCTTTGGATCTTTTGGTGGATAAAGCTCGGGAACTAGAAGACCTGGGCATTAAATCTGTTTCTCTGTTTCCCTGTATAGATGAAAAACTCAAAAACCCTAAAGCCACAGAAGCGTTGAATCCTGAAAATCTCAACCTCGAGGCTATCGCTAAAGTCAAAGCGGCCTGTCCTGATCTCATGGTTATGAGTGATGTGGCCCTTGATCCCTATAATTCAGATGGACATGATGGACTTGTAAATCCAGAAAGTGGAGAGATTGAAAACGATAGTACCGTTGAAATTTTAGCGCAAATGGCCTTGCTGCAGGCCCAAGCTGGCTCAGATATTATCGGTCCCTCAGATATGATGGATGGAAGAGTAGGAGCCATTAGAAAAATATTAGAAAAAAATAATTATCCTAACACATTAATTATGTCCTATTCGGCAAAGTATGCTTCTGCCTATTATGGTCCCTTTAGAGATGCGTTGGATTCAGCTCCTAAAGCCGGAGATAAAAAAACCTATCAAATGGATTTCCGAAATAAAGTTGAGGCCCTCAAGGAGATGGAAGGGGACATTACCCAAGGCGCCGATATCGTGATGGTGAAACCCGGGCTACCTTATCTGGATATTGTAGCGCTGTTAGCACAAAATTCTTCAGTGCCAGTGGCAGTTTATAATGTGTCGGGAGAATATTCGCTTATTAAAAATGGTGCAGCTGCGGGGTTGATTGATTTAGATGCTGCCATAACGGAAACATTAACTTCATTTAAAAGAGCTGGTGCCAGTATGATTTTGAGTTATTTCTCTGAGTACTATGCTCGTGAGCTAAGCCACTAATGCATATTATGTTAGTCAGATTTTCAAGCATGGGAGATGTGGTTATACAAACATCACTTGTCGAGTTCTTGAAAAAAAATATCCCTCAGCTTGAGATTACCTTTGTGACTCAAAAATTAAATAGAGTTTTCCTGGATAATCATCCCCATATTGATAGAACACTTTATTATGAAAAAAAGTCCGGGCAAAAAGATTTGAACCAACTTTTAAAGCTGATATCTGATATAAAAAAGACCAACCCCGATCTGATAATCGATCTTCATAACACTTTGAGATCGAAAGTGATGAGATTGCTGACTCCAAGTCTTCCTCATATGGTTGTAAATAAACGCTCTTTTTGGCGTAAATTATTAGTGTTAACCAAAAAAGATTTTCTGGCCAAACAATCACCTCAACATTTGAGAATTAGAGAAGACTTTTCGAGAATTTTTAATTTAGACGTCTTTAATGATAGTGATAAATTAACTCGAATCTCCGCAGACTTTGATCAAATTTTAACGCAAAAAAAACCGATACTTGTTATTGCCCCTGTTGCATCTTTTAAAACTAAGATCTGGCCTATGGAGCATTATGAGCAATTAATTAAACTCTTGAGGAGTGATTCCTATTTTTCTCAATATAAAATTGAAATTATAGCAGGTCCTGAGGATCGCTATTGTTCTGAGCTAGGACAAGCTTATTCAGATGAACTCGTTCAAAATAGGCAAGGTCAACTTTCTTTACATGAAACATGTTCATTGATTGCGAGTGCCAGGCTTTTAATTGGCAATGATACAGGAATGAATCATATTGCAGAGAGTTTCCATATCCCAACGATTACACTCTTTGGTTCCACTTCACCTAGCTTTGGCTTCAGACCGCACCTTGTGCATTCAGACTATATGTATAAGAATATTTCTTGCTCTCCTTGTTCTGTCACAGGGTCTAAGCCCTGTCATAGACCTACACATGAGTGCATGCTTGCGATAAAACCTGAAGAAGTCCATCATAAAATAAAATCTATCTTAGAGGTTCAGAATGCTTAACTGTCTTATGTTTTTGAGAATCCTAAGCTTTCCTATCCTCAGATACCTCTTCCCCTTGGTATCAAATAAGGCCAAGAAGCGAATTGATTTCGAACTTAAAAACCATACTCATATTCAATCCCTGAAAAAAGCTGAGGTAGGAATCGAGTTATCCTCTGAAGGAGAGTTGGAACAAGTCATCGTGGTGTTGAATGCTCTGATCGCAGCTGGAAAAACGGTAGAGCTTATTTTTTGCTCACCCAGTGTAGAGTCCCAGTGTTTAGAGTTACAGAAAAAGCATCCTGATCATATTCGATTATATCGCTATCCGATTTTATCGTTTAACCCATTATCTAAATTACTTAATCCACTCAAATGGCTTACTTGTGAAGAAATCTATTTATGTCGTTACGATTTTTTTCCTGAACTAATGAAGTACGCACAGAAATGTCGAACTTCAGTGCTTCTCTCGGCGACCATGATCAATTTTTCAAGTAAAAACAATCTGCAAAAAAAATACCTCACTGAATGCTATCGTCAATTTAATAAAGTTGTGTGTGTCAGCGAAAGTGATAAAAAGAGATTTGTGCAAACGATCGGGCTCTCGCCCAGTCAAATTGCTGTTTTTGATTTTAGAATTCCACGCATCTATCAAAGACAAGATGAAAAGCAGACAACTTATGAAAAAAAGTTGCCAGCCTTTAAAGAGATTTTAAATTTTCTAGAAAAACTAGGGCCAAAACAAAAGATGATTATGGGCTCATTTTGGCCACAAGAGACTAAGATCTTTCTTCAAAGTAAAGTCTCACTTGCAGGGAAGCATATCTTTATACTTCCTCATCAATTAGATCCTCTCAACCTTAAAATGATCAAAGATGATTTAAATGATTATGAGCTACCAGCGATTGTGGTGAGTAAAGAAATGAATTCATTTGAGATAAAAAAATCTATAGATGAGCATTTTCATAAAGGAGCGATTTGGATTCTGGATGTCAAAGGCATTCTTTGTGAGTTTTATGATGAATTCAGCTATGCCTATATAGGGGGAGGCTTTGGTGAGTCTATCCATAGTGTGATGGAGCCATTTCTTGCGCAAAACTTTATTGTGGTGGGTCCTGTGCATAAGAGATCTGCAGAATTACAATTTATTAAAGATCATCATCCCGATAGAATCAAATCTGTAAACGATTACTCTGAAGTTTTAAGCGCTCTTGATGAAACATCAATAGAGAATCTATCTGACAGTTCTCACAACCGAGAGCAATTTCTTCAAACCCAAAATGAAATCCTAAGTTGGTTGTTATGCTAAATAAAAAATATGACTCATGTTTTATAGGACTCAATTATATTTCTCTTATCAATGGTATTGCGAAGTTAAAAACAGGAAAGTCCGCTCTTATTATTGACGATGCCAAGTATTCATTTGCGAATCAGTGGTTTCTCAATATTGGAGAGTTAGAAAAAGGGGTGCTCGAAGAGATAGGGACTCAATTTGAAATTTCGGCTTTAAAAGATATTCAAAGTTACTTAAAAAATGAAAATACTATTTTAAGGCTTAATGAGACGATTATTGAATTCTCAGATGATTATTTTTTGAATCTCAAAGAATTGGCGCGAAAGGTTCCCGAATGTCTCAAGGATTATTTTATTCACGAAATTGAAAACTTGAATAAAACCAGCTTCAACCAAGAAATGGATATTTTATTAGATACCATCAAAAGAAATTCCCTTCACTGTAAAAATCCAGAAGAGCTCAATACTGTGTTTAGTATGAACCAATTTTATACCTTTCAGCTTTTTGAATATTTTTCTGATTTCCTCAACACCGATGATCCCTTGGCCAAACAGCTCCATTTTGTGTTGCAAATGTCCTTTCAAAATATATTTTCTAATGAGGTTATCAATTTAGAGAATCGCTATTTATTTTTGGCCCTGCTTACGAAGCGCTATAAAATCGACAATAATCAACTCATGAGAGATTTAAAACAAGAATTCACTCGCCTAGGTGGTGATCTTAAGGCCACTCAAATAAGCGATTGGGGGATCAGAGATGAACATATTCATTATGTCTTATTAAAGTCTATTGATGGGGTCACAGAGATTACGGATTGCTACTATTACGGTCAGCTGAATCTCCAACCGAAATTTGAAATGCGCCAAGAGGTGAATAAATTTTCGTCGATTATTATTTCTTACGCTCTAGACCATCCTTATACTGATTATTTTCGCAATAAAAGAGTAATCTGCAATGATGATAAAAAAATGGGAAGTGATTTTCCCTACTGGGAATTTTCTCTCGATCATCTAGGGCATCTGCAAGCCATATATAGTTATACCGATCAATTAGGAACAAAAGCTAGTTTTTATTACAACCAAGCTCTGGAAGACTTGTACCAATCTTTGGTTGGAATTTTTCCTGGACTGGACCGGGATCACTGGTTTGCCGCAGCAGAGTTAAAAAATGGACTGGACTCTTGGTATGAATATCCTGGCCTACAAAAAATGAATTTGATCCCCAAATCACCTAAACCCGTTCATCAGCAATATTATTTTGAAGACCAAAAAATTAAAAACCTTCACTTTATGGGACCCGAGCGGGGCCAAATCTTAGGTTTTTATGGTTATTTAATAGACTTATTTTCCGAAGTTTAATTTCTGCCTAAAATAAGCGAAAATACCTATATGAAAAATGAAAAAGGTCAGACGACTGTGGAGTATATTCTTCTCATGGCGGTGATAATCTCCATAATGATGAGTGTATTTAATCAATTAGAGGGATACTTTCTGCAAGGTCCGAACAGTATTCAAGGGCAGTTTCAATCTATTTTTCAAAACAGTATTTCTTCCAACTCGGCCTTTAAGTATTTCCGAATAAGACGTTAAGTACCTGAAAATTCACATGTAACTTAATAATTTTGGGCCAAAATCTGTAATTTTTACAGGTAATCCACAAAATAATGTATCGCGTCAATAGATTTGGTAGACTATGCCTGAAATATGTTTTTTAAGGAGTTAAAAATGAAAACACTAAAATTTCAAGTTGCCGGTGCGATTATGGGTTTAAGTCTAACCCTTGCTGCATTGAGTCCCGATAAGGTCCTGGCAAATGATGAAAGGTATCTTAACTCTGAGCCAATAAACATTAACGGTTATGTCCAGCCAGAGGTTGAAGCTACAGATCAAGAGTTAGAAACAATTCGTGGGGATCTGCAGCGAGCAGAAAATATGACCCATATTAATAAGAAAAAAGCTCGTACCTATAGAGAACTCGTCGATCAAACTGAAAAACTCTCAGAGTCTTCAGAAGAGATGATCGAGGAAAGACTAGAAGCTCAAAAAGAAATGGCCCAATACAATAAGAAAATCGATTGTATGATGGGACGAGCCTCAGGTCCTGAATGTGATCGCTATAATAAAAAGAAAAGACGAGATGAAGTGGTACAAGATGAAGTTCAGGTGGCCCAAGCGGCACCGGTTGTTGAAAAGAACGTAAAGCCTGCCAACTACGGTGATAATTTTGGTGAAACCATTAAGGTCTTGCCTTACACAGGACTCACAACTTTTGACAGTGAGAATGAAAATCTTGAAGCTAATATTTCTGCGGGAATTAAAGTTGAGTCTAATATCAACTCAAGATTCTCAGTTGGTATTGGGTTTAATTATACGTCGATGACGACGGAAGACTTTGGTAGTAATGGAAGTTATTTTGGAGCAGGTTATGGCTCAGGTGCTTGTTATACTTGTTATAATAATGCTTATAATAATTTTTATAACGGAAGAGAAATTCAATTTACCAATATGAATTTCAATATGTACTCTAAGTTCTTTATTGTGAAGAAGAATAGATTTAGACCTTATGTAGGTGCAGGTGTTGGTTATAATAGATCGAATATCTCATATAACGACAATAATTCTTTTTCTGGAGCTTATGGTTATGGCTATGGAAATTATAACTACCAATTTGGTGATGAAGAGCTTATTACCAGTTCTTTTAACGCTGAACTGATGGCCGGATCGGAAGTCATCTTTTCTGACACACTTGGTATGATTTTAGAGTTTAACTATATGCGAGGAATTGGTGGAAATATTTCTTCAGATAATGGAATTGATCCATTTAATGCTCCAGACCAGCAGCGACTTGAAGATCTGAATGAAGAATTGTCCAGAGCAAATATTCTTTCCCTATACGCGGGTCTTTTAGTCCAGTTCTAAACAATAAAATAAATTGTGAATAAAGTATGAGCTCCTCGAAATGAGGAGCTTTTTTATTTTCATGTGGACCATAAACCAGTAAAATAATAAGAAATTTAATGAAATGGAGTTCACTATGAAAGCGGTCTATCTCGTCCAGGGAAATCGAACACCTCAGTCAAAAGCAGGATCAAATTTAAAAAATGTAGCAGCCCCTTATTTGGGTCATTACTTAGTTCGAGATCTTGTGGATCAATGTAATATTCCCAATGATGAAGTTGATGAAGTCATTATAGGTAATGTGGGTAATCCTCCCAAATACCCAAACGTGGGACGAGTGATTGCATTGGAAGCAGGGCTAGACAAAAAGACCAGCGGCTATACGGTTCACCGCAATTGTGCTTCAGGTATGGAGGCGGTTTCTCAGGGCTTTATAAAAATCGCCAGTGGACGCAGTGATGTGATTGTCGCTGGAGGTGTAGAGAGCATGTCGAATATGCCTTTGATCTATGGTGAGGATGTTAAAGATTTTTTTGCTAAGCTTGCCATGGCCAAGACTCCTCAAGATAAATTGAGAACTATTGCCAAATTTAGAAAAATCCATGAATTTTTTAATCCTGTCATCTCTATTGTGCAAGGATTAACAGATCCTTTTTGTGGTCTGAACATGGGGCAAACAGCTGAAAAACTCGCTCGCGAATTTGAAATCTCGAGAGAAGAGCAAGATCGTTTTGCCAATGAATCTCATGCCCGTGCCATTGCTGCTCAAAAGGAAGGAAAGTTTTCTGATGAGATTATACCTATTGTAAAAGGAAAAAAATTAGACGAGTTAATGTATGAAGATGATGGGCCACGTGCCGACTCTTCCATGGAAAAACTAGCAAAATTGAAACCGTATTTTGAGAAGAAGACCGGTTCTGTCACCGTAGGTAATGCATGTCCTATCACCGATGGGGGAAGCATGTGGATGATGTGTTCAGAAGAAGCGGTTAAAAAATACAATCTTCAACCTATGGCCCGTCTGGTTGATTATCATTTTCATGGTCTAGAGCCTGAACGTATGGGTCTGGGTCCTGCACTTGCTCTTGAAGGGGTTTTAAAGCGATGTGATATGAGTTTGGGGCAGATGGATTTAGTGGAAATTAATGAGGCTTTTGCGGCACAAGTTCTTGCTTGTTTACAGGTGATGAAAGATGAAAAACTTGCCAATCGATGGGGAATCAATGCCATCGGAGAGCTGGATAGAGATAAACTGAATGTGAACGGGGGAGCGATCGCTCTAGGACATCCGGTAGGATCAACTGGTTCTAGGTTAATTGTGACACTTGCCCATGAACTTAAAAGAAGAGGTGCTAAGTATGGTGCAGCTTCTTTATGTATTGGTGGTGGCCAAGGTGGCGCGGTAATAATTGAGAATTTAGCTTAAGGTATAAAAATGAATTACGAAAAATTTAGTTTAGAAATAAAAGAAGGAATCTATTATTTAGGTTTCGGTAAAAATGAAGAGAAGTCCTTGACGGTTATCACTGAGAAAACGTTATTGGAATTAAATGATGCTTTTGATGTGATTAAAGCTGATAAAAATGCCAAAGGACTTGTTTTATTCTCTCATAAAAAAGACTGTTTTCTGGCCGGAATGGACGTCAGTGTTATTCAATCTTTAGGCTCAGAAATAGAAGCAGCGGAAGGCTGTGAAAAAGGGCAAGAAGTATTCAACAAATTAGAGGACCTTAAAATTCCGACAATGGCATTGGTGGATGGTGTATGTCTAGGCGGCGGGTTAGAAATGGTTCTGGCATGTGATAAAATTATGTGCTCAGATAGCTCTAGCACGAAACTCGGTCTTCCTGAAGTCATGCTGGGAGTTCTACCCGGCTTTGGGGGAACTTATCGTCTTCCTAAAAAAATCGGTTTGGTGAACTCTCTCGATATTTTACTCACTGGAAAACAACTACGAGCAAAAAAAGCAAAAAAACTAGGGCTCGTTGAATATGTACTCCCTCAAGAGCGGCTTTTACAGGTGGCCCAAGAATATCTTTTCAAAAAAGATGAAGATGAAAAGTCATTTCAAGAAACCCTCACAGAAAAAGCCAGTGAAAACTTCATTGCAAGAAGTGTTATATTTAGAAAAGCGAGAGGTAAAGTCCTTGATACCACAAAAGGATTTTATCCAGCTCCCTTAAAAATTTTAGAGCATCTTGAAAATAGCTACGGAAAAAATCGGAATACTTATTTAGCGAACGAAGCTAAAGCTTTTGGGGAACTCTCACAATCTTCTCAATCAAGAGCGCTACAACATATTTTCTTTCTACAAGACAATGCAAAAAAATTAGAAAATAAAGACCAGGTAAAATCAGTTCGTAGGGGAGCTGTTCTTGGTGGAGGAACTATGGGAGGTGGTATAGCCTGGCTGATGGCCAATAAAAATCAGGCTCCCATACTTAAAGATATTAACCAAGAAGGTCTCACTCTTGGGCTTAAACAATCGGCCAGTGTTTTTTCAAAAGCTGTGAAGCGCAGAAGAATGTCCCAAGATGATTTTGAGCGCAAGCAAAGATCTATTAAGCCTACCTTGAGCTTTGCTGGCTTTAAAAATGTTGATTTAGTGGTTGAAGCAGTGGTTGAAAATATGGATGTGAAAAAGAAAGTTTTTGCAGAAGTTGAAAAACATGTCACACCTGAATGCTTATTAACCTCTAATACTTCTTCATTAAGTGTTAATGAGATGGCCAGTGCCTTAGAAGACTCCTCTCGCTTTGCTGGACTACATTTTTTCAATCCTGTGAATAAAATGCCATTAGTCGAAATCATCAGACATAAAAATGTCAGCGATAAGACAATCAACCAGCTCTACAAGTGGGTGTTAGCGGTAGGAAAGACACCGGTGGTGGTCAACGATTGTCCTGGTTTTTTAGTGAATAGAATTCTTGCACCTTTTTTAAATGAATCTGCTTATCTTCTAGAAGAAGGAGTGAAGATAGAGCAAATAGATAAAGCGGTGCTTAATTTCGGTTTTCCCATGGGGGCCTGCAGGTTGATGGATGAAGTAGGCTTGGATGTATGCGCTCACGTTGGTGAGATTATGGAAGAGGGGCTAGGTGCTCGTGCTAAAGCAAATAAGCTTTCACAAAAAGCGGTAGAAAAAAATCTTTTGGGTAAGAAAAATAGAAAAGGATTTTATCTCTACGATGAAGAAGGTAAGTCAGAAGGGGTCAACCCAGAGATGGAAAAACTTCTGCCTCAAAATACAAAAACGTTAGATGAAACAGAGATACAAATGCGTGTGGTGTTGCCCATGATTAATGAGGCGGCGGCGATTTTATCAGAAAATATTGTCCAATCCGCAGCAGATGTAGACTTAGGACTTATCTTTGGTATTGGTTTTCCTCCTTTTCGCGGAGGACTCTTGAGATATGCTGATAATGAGGGGCTGGATCGT
>CEQY01031842.1_pt1 | contig 16872 bp, 18 predicted proteins | sample 361391 | NCBI WGS metagenome assembly CEQY01 (sample SAMEA2621075, study PRJEB7988) | marine metagenome | isolation source: saline water (ENVO:00002010), including | reverse complement strand
ACTATGGAAATTTATGCAAGTAAAAATAAAGTCATTGCAGAGTTACATAAAGTTGATTACAGCTCTATTGGGCTTTCAGACTACGGCAAACCTGGAAATTACATTGCTAGGCAAGTTTCAAGGTGGACAAAACAATATCTTGCCTCTGAAACAGAAAATATTCCGGCTATGAACAATTTGATTGATTGGCTACCACCAAATATTCCTGATGAAGATGAAACATCAATCGTCCATGGAGATTACAGGCTAGATAACATGGTTTTCAATTCAAGAAATAATGTTTTAGGCGTACTTGATTGGGAGCTATCAACGCTTGGACACCCAATCGCTGACTTTAATTATCATTGCATAAGTTGGAGAAATATTCCTCAACTGGCTGATCAAAGATTCTGTAATGAAAACGGAATCCCAACTGAAAAAGAATATAGAGATATGTATTCTGAGCACACTGGTCAAAAGCTAGATGAACACTGGGAGTTTTATACAATATTTAACATTTTTAAACTTGCAGGAATTCTTCAGGGCATCATGGGCAGAGTAAGGGATGGAACGGCTGCAAGTAAACATGCAGAAGAAAGAGGCAATCAAGTAGCCCCACTAGCCGAAACTGCATGGGATTTGGTTGAAAAAAATTATAAATAAACCTATATCAGTTCTTTTAATGGTTCAGAAACAAAGCTATATTTGGATATTTCATCACTCTCATAGAGTATCTCCTCTTCATCATTTAGTTGTAAGACAATATCTATATCAAGAGTTCTAGCGGAAAACTTAGGAGCATCTCTATTTCGACCGGCTTTATCTTCTATTGACTTAAGCTTTTTATTTAAAGATTGAAATGATAATGAAGAATTTCCAGAAATAATAAGATTTAGGAAGTCTTCACCTTCAAAACCCTCTGCTTTTGTTTGATGAGTTGATGAACAGCTCATATCATCTAATAGTGTAGCAAGAGCAGTAATAGCAATATCTAAATTTTTCTTTGGTTCTATATTGCTCCCAAGGGAAAGAAAATACTTCATCATCTATGTATGATTACTCCTACATCTTCAGCATGTCGTAATGCACCTGGCTTTGAAATTCTGAGCTTAATAGACGAACTTTCATACTCAGCTTTTACGAGCTCTGCAATACCCTCTGCTAGGGATTCTTGAAGCTGAAATGAGGATTCTTCAACAAACTTAATGATATTTTTAGTTATCTTTTTATAATCAATAGTATCTTCTATTGAATCAGTTTTTGCAGCTTTTTTACAATCAAAGGAAATTTCTAGATCAATACTTACTTCTTGTCTTACCTCCCTCTCCCATCCAAAGATTCCAATAATTGTTTGAACCCTTAAATCTCTAATATAGATAATATCTTTCATTTTAATTTGTTTCTAATGGCCAGCGTGGTCTTGCATGTGGTTTTATTTGATGCATTGCTTCATTGGCCTTGAGACTTCCTAAGTATGCAATCATTGCAGCGTTATCAGTGCAATGAGCAATTGGTGGATACCACACTTTTATTTTTAGTGATTCTTTTAAGCCTAACATCTTTGATCTTAGTAATTTATTGGCCGCAACTCCTCCAGCTAAAACAATTCCCTCCCTTCCTGTATCTTCAAGTGCTCTAGATATCTTTTTCATTAATACTTCAGTTGCTGCGTGCTGGAATGATGCAGAAATATCTGATTTTACTTCATCAGTGATCTCATCTAAGTCTTGAACAGCATATAGTACTGCGGTTTTCAAACCACTAAAACTAAAGTCATAATTATTGCTATTTAACATTGGCTGAGGGAAAGTAAATTTTTTTGGATCTCCATTCTGCGCCATCTTTTCTATCTCAGGACCACCCGGATAACCTAATCCAAGAAGCTTAGCAACCTTATCGAATGCCTCACCAACAGCATCATCTCTAGATTGACCGAGAATTTCGTAATCATTTAAATTACGTACATCTACAATCAATGAATGTCCCCCAGAAACTAAAAGCGTTAAAAATGGAAAATCTAATTCATCGCCACTAAGAAAAGGTGCAACTAAATGACCCTCTAGATGATTAACAGGTATTAACGGTTTTTTTAAAGAAAGTGCAAGACCTTGAGCAAAATTTTCTCCGATAAGCAAAGCTCCTAATAAACCCGGACCCGCAGTGTAAGCAATTTGATCAATTGAGTTCAAAGGAATATCTCCTAAAGCTTTTTTAAAAATATATATAATTTTTTGGCAATGATCTCTAGATGCTAGTTCAGGTATTACTCCGCCATATTCAGCGTGGATATCTATTTGAGAAAAAACTGCTTCTCCAATCAAACCTTTATCAGAGTCGAATAAAGCAATGGCGGTTTCATCGCATGATGTTTCAATACCTAATGTAATCATAAAAAGTTTTTTGCATTCCCTCTATAAAAAGAATAAACTACAACGCAATTATGCCTTCAATAATAATAAAAGACACAGAATACTTCGACGTTGGTCTTAGAAAATTTAAACGTGCTTGCGAAAAAGCAGCAATTGTTCCCGAAATTCGCGCAAGAGAGTTCTATGAAAAGCCTACGGCAGTTAGAAAGAGAAAAATGGCTGCTGCTATCAAACGAGCTCATAAAACTAACAGAAAATTTACTTTTTCTAGGCAAAGATCATATCGCTGACTTGTCACTTCTAGATACAATTAATCAAGACTTAAAAGTCGCCATGCTCGGTAAAGACGTTGTGACGCGTGATACTTTGCGAATGTTGATAGCGGATATTAAGAAATTTGAAATCGATGAAAAAGTTAAAGCTGATGATGCAAAGATATCTAATTTAATCAATAAAAATGTCAAACAGCGCAGAGACTCAATAGATCAGTTTAAAAATGGCGGAAGGGATGACTTAGTAGCTACGGAAGAAGAGCAACTAAATGTAATTCTAAAGTATCTGCCAGAGCAATTATCGGAAAAAGAAATTCATAAATTAGTTCAAGATGCAATCGCTGCAGTTTCAGCTGAGGGCATGGGTGACATGGGAAAGCTTATGGGTTATCTAAAACCTATTTGCGAAGGAAAAGCAGACATGTCAATTGTCAGCAAACTTGCAAAAGAACTCCTAGGCTAATCGTCTATTAGTGTTTATATGAAGATGGCTTATCATCTTGGTTTGTATACCTGTCAGTCAGTTTAGAGGATCGTGATGTCAAATCTTGCAATTTACCCTCAATTAACACAATTTTGGGAAATGATGAGGGCTCTAATGGATCTCCATCCCAAACAACAATGTCAGCAAGTTTCCCTGATTCAATTGACCCCCTTTTATTGAGCTTAAAAGTTTTTGCTACTGAATTTGTCATGCCCTGAATTGCGGTTTCATAAGACATTCCATGAGCAACCGCATTTCCCGATCCTTGTCTCATGAGATGATAATTGTGACTTCTTTGAGTGCTGAACATAATTGCAATTCCTGCTTGATCTAAAATCCTTCCAAGACTTAAACTTGATCCCAACTCATCAAATGAATTCGGTATATTATCCATTGGATCTATTATCACAGGCGTATTGCTATTTTTAATTTGATCTAGAACCAATGGAGCCTCCTCTACACTTGCTAGGACTAAATTTAAAGAATACTTTTGCTTCATGGATAATGCCTGCAAAATATCAACTGCTCTGTTTGTTTCCAATACTAATGGCATGCCGTCATTAACCACTTTGCCCAAGGCAATAATATCCTCAGATTGAAGTTCTAGTTTTTCAGCCAAAGTCATTTCTAAAATTTCATCAACACTTAAATTTTTTAATGATCTTCCTATTTCTAGTAATGATTCAAGAATTGTTATAGTCTCAGCACGAGAACCATTTGAAGCTCCCAATCTTCCAAACATAGCTATATCCTTTGAGCCTTTTATTTGAAGACTACCATCTAAAATAAAATAAGATCCCAAACCAAAAATTGGAAAAGACGAAGGGCTTGGAGTAGAAATTGCGCTGGTAACTCCGTTGCTTCTATTCCATGGAATTCCAGTTGAATTTGGATTGAATGCCTTAAAAATACTAAATCCTGCAGTTAAAATATTAGATTCATCGTCACGGGTTACATCCAAAGAATTTATTTCAACTATTCCTAAGTTGCTCATTGGCGAAATTAATCCAGGAGTAATAGGTAGTCCATTTACTTCAAAAACTGTTGTGTTGCCATCAATAATTAGATTTTTACCTACATCAGTAATGCTATTATCAGAAATTAAGATATCTTGGATTTTTGCAGGCTCTCCATTACCAAAGTGAACAAGGCCTCCTTTAAGCAAAATTGTTTCTGATGAAACATGCACTATAAAAAAAAGTAAAAATATATTAATTGAGAATCTCTTCATTTTACCTAATCCTATTTTCCTGAGGTTGTATAATTCCTAAATCAAAATCAGTGATTGGTTGCATTTTAGGATCATTAAGATCAAACACTAATGCCCCATCTATAAAGACTTTTTCAGCTCTAGAATAGACGCTAAAGGGATTTCCAGACCAAAGAACTATGTCAGCATCTTTACCTTTCTCGATGCTGCCTGTTTGTTCAAGTATCCCGGCAGCTTTTGCAGGATTGCTAGTAATCCAGCGCATAGCATGAGCTTTTGAAATATTAAAACCTGCTCTGTTACCGGCAGCCATGGCCTTAGCTGCTTCTTGATTGAGATGCTGTATTCCAACTGGATCATCTGAATGCACAATTGCGCATCCTCTACCATTTCTTGCTTGATCTACGATCGCAACATTAGCCTGAACCATATCATATGCCTCATGCTTGAAACCCCACCAGTCTGCCCATAAAGCTGCACAAATTCCTTCATCTGCCAGCAGGTCCGCGATTTTATATGCTTCAACAGCATGATGAAAAGCAGTAATTTTGTAATCAAATTCTTTTGATAGCTCAATCATCATTGCCATTTCTTCAGCCCTGTAGCAGTGATTCTGAACTAGAATTTCTCCATTTAAGACACCCATCAAAGTATCCAAAGCCAAGTCCCTTTTTGGACGACGATCTTCGTTTTTTTCATTCATGCCATCGGTGTATTCAACTGCATCTATCCATGCACTTCTGTAGCCAGCCATATTACCCATTCTTGTTGAGGGAGATTGTCTGCGACTGCCATAAACTCTTTTTGGATTCTCGCCACAAGCCATCTTTAATGAGTGAGGTGCATCAGGAAATTTCATTGCCTGAATTGTATTTTGAGAAATATTTTTAAATGTTGCTCCTCTGCCACCAAATAAATTTGCAGAACCAGGTAAAACATGAAAAGCGGTAACTCCTCCTTTAAGTGCTAATGCAAATTGAGGATCTTGTGTCCAAAGTGAATGCTCAGCCCAAACCTCAGCAGTCACTGGGGAGGTAGCTTCATTTCCATCAGAGCTTGAAGAGACTCCAGGGGCCGAATAAACTCCCATATGCGAATGAATATCAATTATACCTGGAGTAATCCACTTATTAGTCGCATCTACAACTAGCACTCCAGGTGCTGAAATAGATTTTCTAATATCTTTAATAGCTCCATCTGAGAGTAATAAATCATAATTAAAAAATTCATTACCAAGCCCATCATAAATATTCGCCGATTTAAAAAGAATTGGTTGAGAATTCATGGGAATATACTTTGACTCAAATGCATTATCGATTCCTTGATTGACAGAGTCTGATGACCCAAATGAAACATCGATATCAAAACTTTCAGAGCAACCAATTAGGATAGATAAAAGTAAAGGTATAACTAATTTATTTCTCATCATAGAATTTCCTCTTGATAAAAGATTATAGGGCCATTTAAAGAGATATAATATTTATATGGCAAGAAAAAATAATAGATCTAACAAAGAAATGAGGCCCATAGAGATTGAGGTTGGAGTTAATAAACATGCGGAGGGTTCTGCTCTAATAAAATTTGGCGATACACACGTTATCTGTACTGCCAGTATAGAGAATAATGTACCAAGATGGATGCGGGGCTCAAATGAAGGTTGGGTCACCGCAGAATATGGAATGTTGCCACGATCAACCCATGAAAGAATGAATAGAGAAGCTGCAAGGGGCAAACAAAGTGGCAGGACAATGGAAATACAAAGACTGATTGGCAGATCACTGAGACAGGCTGTTAACTTAAAATATTTAAAAGATAAAACTATAAATATAGATTGTGATGTTATTCAGGCAGATGGAGGAACAAGAACCGCATCCATTTCAGGCGCATGTGTCGCTTTATTCGCAGCTATCAAAGATTCTCATGATGATCAAAGAGCAATTAAAGAGCACGTTGCAGCTATTTCAATTGGTTTAAAAGATGGTTCTCCTCTATTAGACTTAGATTATAGTGAGGATAGCTCTGCTGATACAGATTTAAATGTTGTGATGACCGAGAGTGGCGGCATCATAGAAATTCAAGGCACAGCTGAGAAAAATCCTTTTTCAAAAGACCAACTTGGAGAAATGATTGAGTCTGCTTCTATTGGAATTTCAGATATAATAAGTATCCAGAAGTCATGTCTGGTTTAAAAGATTATCAAAAAGATTTTATTGAATTGTCCCTGCAATCAAATGCTTTGGAGTTCGGAAAATTTAATCTCAAATCTGGCAGAGAAAGTCCATATTTTTTTAATGCTGCAAAAATGCTGAATAACTGCAATTTACATGAACTTGCCAATTGTTATATAGATGCAATTAATGACTCTAATATTTCATTTGATTGCCTTTATGGTCCTGCATATAAAGGAATCTTTTTAGGTTCAATTGTTGCAACGGTTTTCAGTGAAAAAGGCACTCCGATTCCAGTTTCCTTCAATAGAAAAGAAGTCAAAGATCATGGTGAGGGTGGAAGTATTATTGGTCCAAATCCAGCTGGAAATGTTTTGATCATTGATGATGTCTTGTCAGCTGGCACTGCTGCAAGAGAATCTATTAAAGTACTAAAAAGTATTGATGCAATACCTAAGATTTTTATTGTGGGTTTAGATAGACAAGAAAAAGGAAATAGTGACCTATCTGCAAAATCAGAACTTGAAAAAGAGTTTGATGTTCAAGTCATATCAATAATAAATTTAGATACACTAATAGAATACTCACAGAATAATGAAAATTTTAATTCTTATTTATATGAGCTTGAAAAATATAGAGAGCATTGGGGTGCATAATGTTCACGGGAATTGTTAGTGGCAAGGGCAAAATTAAAAAAATTATAAAATGTGAAGACTACACCACTTTAATTATTCAATCGCCTAAAGGCTTTTCTAAGGGTCTATCCAAAGGAGCAAGTGTTTCTGTAAATGGAGTCTGCCTGACTGTAAAAAAAGGAAAAACAGATATTTTAGAATTCGATGTCATTGAAGAGACTTTAAATAAAACTAACTTAAATAATATCGCTAGATTATCCAAGGTTAACTTAGAGCGCTCGATGACTGCTAAAACTGAAATTGGCGGACATTTAGTATCCGGTCATATTCATGGGACTGGTGAAGTCTTAAAAATAATTAACAGAAAGGAAACTAAAGATTTACATATAAGAATTCCCAAAGAGTTAAAGGAATATTTTTTCTACAAAGGGTATGTAGCTTTAAATGGATGCAGTCTCACAATAGGTAAAGTTCTAAAATCATCATTTTGGATACATCTCATTCCTGAGACTGTTTCAATAACAACCTTTAAAGATATAAAAAAGGGAGATCTCGTTAACATTGAAGTTGAACAAACAACTATAAATACAGTCGAGACTATAAAAAGAGTTATGCTTGAGAGAAAAGCCTAGTAAGGACTGCCATTCTCATACCTACACCATTGAAAATTTGGTTTTTAATTTTACAATTATCTAACTCGCTTACCTCTTTACTCAATTCAATTCCAAAATTCACGGGGCCTGGATGTAATAAAATCATGTTAGGGTCTGCAACCTGAAGTGAATCAACATTTATTTGATACCTTTCAATATAATCATTAGCGCTAATTGTTAATTTTTCTGACAGCCTTTCATTTTGAATCCTAAGCGCCATAACAACATCCGCATCTTGAAGTGCTGTTTCTAGATCGGGTTCAAAACTACCAATTGGACCATCAATAAAATTTTTACAAAGATCAGGATGACCACAAAAAGTTAAACTTTTATATCCTACTATCTGAATCGCCTCAATAAAAGAATTAACAACTCTAGAATGGTCAAGGTCACCCACAACCGTGATTTTAAGGTTCTCAGATATTTCTTTTGACTCAAGAATAGTCATTAGGTCAATCAGGGTTTGTGTTGGATGAGAAATGGAACCTTCACCGGCATTAACAAATTGCATGTTTGGAAATTTTTCTGCAAAGTCATGGATAACTGACTCAGTGTGCCGCATGATGCATAAATCAACCCCCATCATATCAATAGCATTCATTGTATCTTCAAGGGTCTCTCCCTTGTTCATAGAAGAATTAGATAGATCAAAATCGATAAATTTTGCACCTAAGTTGTAAGCTGCTATTTCAAAAGATAATTTTGTTCTCGTACTTGGCTCACAGAACATAGAAACAATTTTTTTATCAGGAAATAGATCTTCATTTCTATAATCAAGGGAATCCTCAGTTTTGAAATTATTTGCAAGTTCGATTAGATCAAATATATCTTTCTTACTGATATCAGAGAAGTTTATTAAGTTTTTTGACATTAAACTTCTATGGATAAAATGGCGTCCATTTCAATGTCCACTCCTTTCGGAAGTTTTGAAATTTCTATAGTTGCTCTTGCCGGAAAAGGTTCAGAAAATCTTTTGGTCATAATCTGATTTACTTCATCAAATTTCTCAAGATCCGTTAAATAAATTGTTAATTTAAGAATGTTATTCAGTCCGCCTCCTGACTCTATACAAATTGCCTCAAGGTTATCAATAACTTGAGAAGTTTGATCATAAAAGGTTTTATTATTTAGCTCTCCTGAACTAGGTATGAGTGGAATTTGGCCAGATATAAAAACCACATCACCCCATTGGATTGCCTGAGAATATGGGCCAATAGCTGCGGGAGCTTTATTTGTAAAAATTTGTTTTTTCATTTTTAGATTTACTATCGTTTACAATTCTGGAACAACTCGTTACGTATCTTAATGAGCGCAATTTTAACATTAACCGGTTAATTGAATCAGTATTGAGAACTTCTACTTCTACAATAAATTCAATAATCATTGAATCAATATCTCTACTATGGATGTTTACTATATTTAGATTAGATTTAGTAAAAACTGACGCGATATCTGCCAATATACCAGGCCTATCCTCCGCATGAATCTTAACATGGCCTTTGTAGTGAAGCTCTTTACTATCACTGCCCCACATAGCTGGAAAGTATCTCGCTGATAATGTATTACTTCTTGGTATAGAAACTTGTCTGCAACGCGAATGATGTATCACTATGCCCCTATCGGTATCAGAATGAGCTGTTATTGGGTCTCCATGAACTGGCATACAACATTTTGCATAAGTAACAGACACTCCTTCAATTTGATGATCTGATAAGACCATAGATTTAAATTTTGATTTTTTATTTTTTTTAAGTCTGAGGCCTGAAAAGAATCTCTCGGCAACTAATGCTCCCGTCTTTTTTCCAGAGCCTAAGTCAGTCAGAAGCTCATTCAGGGATTTAACTCCTATCATCTCTAAGATTCGAGACATCTTACTGCCACGATAATGATCCAGGGTTACACCACCTCTTCTTAATTCATTTTCTAACATCAATTTGCCTGCTTTCCTTGATTGTGAAATTTTTTGATTTCTTAAAGCGAGCCTAATGGATGATCTAGCCTTACTAGTTACTACAAAATTTAACCAATCTGGACTTACCTCTTGCTTTTCTGAAGTAATAATTTCGATTGATTGACCATTTTCAAGACGAATATTTAAAGGTGCAAATTTTCTGTTGACTCTGCAAGCGACTGCATTATTTCCAAGCTCTGTATGTAGCTCATAAGCAAAATCAATTGGAGTAGAGCCAGATTTAAGATTAACAATCTTCCCTGTTGGAGTAAAAACATAAACTTCGTCATAAACTAAATCTGTTTTAATAGCCTCAACAAATTCACGAGAATTGATAGTTGCTTTATCCAGATCAGTAAAGCTTTCTATCCATTTTCTTGCACCAATTGCTTCAGACTTTACACTGTCTTTTGTCTTATATGACCAATGAGCAGAAATACCATTTTCAGCAATTATTTCCATGCTTTTGGTTTGTATTTGTACTTCAATTGGTACGCCATCTAGGGCAATAAGAGAAGTATGAATGGCTTGATAACCATTTGACTTTGGAATCGCTATATAATCTTTAAACTTTTTACCTATAGGCTTATGTAAATTATGAATTACACCTAAAGCTCTATAAGCGTCATCAACTGAATCTACGATTACCCTGAACGCATATACATCTAATATTTGAGAAAACGGTTTTTTCTTATCCTTAATCTTTTTATAAATACTATAAAGTGACTTCTGTCTGCCCTGAACAATAGCTGGAATTTCATTATTTTTCAGGTAATACTTAAACTGCTTTCTGAGCTTAGATATAATTTTTTGTCTGCCTCCAACTGCTTGCTTAATCGCTGAGGTAAGCATTCTTGCTCTCATTGGATGCAAGCATTGAAAAGCCAAATCCTCCAGCTCTACACGAATATTTTGCATACCAATTCTAATTGCAATCGGTCCATACAAATCAAGCGTCTCCAATGATTTATTGATTTGTTTTTCTCTTGGCAAGAACTCGATAGTGCGCATGTTATGTAATCTATCACACAACTTTACAATAATAACTCTTATATCCTTTGACATAGCTAAAGCCATCTTTTGCAAATTATTCGCGTTACGATCTTCAATACTCTCAAAATCAAGCTTATTCAAATTACTTACTCCATCGACAATTGCAACAATATCTTTGCCAAAAAGTTTTTCTAAATATTTTTTTTGAATAAAGCTATCTTCAAGAACATCATGCATAAGCCCCGCGCAAACTGTTTCAATATCTAGGTTAAGTTCAATCAGGATTGATGCTACTGCAACAGGATGTGTTATATATTGTGAACCATCTTTTCTTAACTGTTCTTTGTGTGCTTGAAATGAAACATTATATGCAGTCTTTAATAGTTCTAATTCCCTTTTAGAGAAATATGTTTTTGCTGATTTGTATAGTTTTTTTGGAACCGGTGATAAAAGCTTTCTGTTAGAGAAATCTAAAAGGATATTGTTGGGAAGGGCCCGCTCACTCAATTAGCAGCTCCGGGATTTTCATTAGCTTATGATATCATCTTTTGGCTTTTCTCTTTCAATTGAGAATTCGTCTAATAGCAAATCTTCCTCTAGAGTCTTATCAAGAATTTCTCTAGTAAGTAGGCCTTCCTCGATTTCCCTCAAAGCTATGATAGTAGGTTTATCATCTTCCCATTCAACCATAGGTTCTCTGCTTGTTGTTGATAGTTGCCTTGCTCTACCTGATGCTAATAGAATTAGGTCAAATCTACTTTCAACCTTATCTAAACAACCTTCTACTGTGATTCTTGCCATAATTTTATCCTCGAGCGCGTATTTTAGTGTTTATTTGCCTAATAAGACAATAGCTTCGTTAAAAACTGTTGCACTTCTTTATTACTTGTCTGATTCGATAAATCTTTTTGCGCAATAATATTAAATAATTCATCAGCCGCCTTATCAAATGAATCATTGATGATCATATGCTTAAATTCACTTGCATGTCTCAATTCGTCTTTTGCATTTTTTAATCTTAAATTAATTGCTTTGAGGTCCTCATCTCCCCTATTTCTAATTCTTTGCTCCAAAGAATTAATTGAGGGAGGAAGAATGAAAATAGACTCATGATGAATAGATAATTCATTTATTTGTCGAAATCCTTGCACATCAATTTCAAGAATTAGATTAACTCCTAAAGACAATTTTGATTTTACAAAATCAACAGAAGTGCCATATAAATTGCCATGCACTTCAGCAAATTCTAAGAAAAAATCAGAATTTTTTTTATCCAAAAAGTCTTCTTTTGAAATAAAAAAATATTCATTAGCATTAGATTCACCTTTTCTTGGTGATCTTGTTGTATAAGAAATTGACAACTCTAGAGGTAACTTGGATTTATTTGCTTTGGCTAAAGCGGCATCTATTAATGAAGACTTTCCAGCACCAGATGGGGCAGAAACTAAAAAAAGTTTAGCGTCTTTCATTACTCTAAATTTAATGCTTGCTCACGTAATTCTTCAACTTTCAATTTCATTGTTAGGGCTAAATCCTTTAAATCTGATTTTTCGATCTTTACCGAAAGGGTATTTACTTCCCTAAACAACTCTTGAAGTATAAAATCCATTTTTTTACCATGCGCATTTTTGTAAATAAATAATTTATTTAAAGATTCAATATGAAAGCTAATTCTTTCAAGTTCTTCAGCAATATCATGCTTGATAGCCAAATTTGAAACTTCATTTGCTATCTCATCTTTATTAGTATCGATATTTTTTTGGATAAACCTATTTTTAATAGTTTTTTCCCTGTGTCTCAGCAACATAGGTGCTGACTTAAATAATTTACGATGTGCATTCTTCAAAAAAAGTACTTTTGCTAAGACAATCTTTTCTATCTTTTGACCTTCTTTAGCCCTTGATTCAGCCAAATTCTTTATTGCAATGTTTAAAGCCTTTTTCCCCAGAATACCAATATCTTTTTTTGAAGTCTTAACCGTTAATAAGCCAGGAATATCCTTTAAGTCGCTGAATTTAAGATTTAATTGTTTAAAATCCTTGCTGGATTTCAATGTTTTCTTTAGTCCTTTAATGCTCTCTTCATTGAGCTCATAGGAATAATCTGCTTGAAAATTATCAAAAATTTTGACTTCAAAAGAACCTCTTAGAAATTTTTTCTTTATTTGATTTTTTATATACTCCTCTAAATCATTTGGAAGGCTATAACCTTTAAATGAGATATCTATGAATCTGTTATTGACAGACTTAATTTCACATAAAACCTCCATCTTTTTTGATGTGGCTTGTCCAGAACCGTAACCTGTCATGCTATAAAACATATAATTCCTAAATACTTACACTTATTATCTCATTAAACCACTGTCAAATAACTTTTGTGGGTCGAATGATTTGCCAATGGTATCTGAAGCAATAAAAAAATCTTGAAAGGAGCATTCAGGACATACACGGGAAAAAATTTCGCTATAACTTTGAGCTTTCTCACTGCAAATTAATACTCCAGATATTTGGGTTTGTTCTTTATTGCAAAGATAGTTTTTCATAACTAATGCTAGATCATCTCTGCTGAAAGAATTTGCTTCATTAAAAGGTAGAGGGTATTTTGTTCCATCAAATGACTTTACATAACTTTTCATCCAATGTTTGCGTTCATCATATAATCCTGAAGGTCTTAGTATCAAAGGTTTAACTTTGGATTCACTTAATACAAAATTTTCAAAATCTAGGATTATTCTTCCTTGGTCATCATCAGGTATAGGAATGACAGATTCAGTAATATCTCTTCCATTGTTCAAACCATAAACTCGGGTTGAACTTACAATAATTAATTTTTTGAAATTAGTATTTAGATTTAAAAAATCAATGATTTTTTGCGATGCCTCTAGAAAACCAGTTTGATATCCGTACACATCTGGAGACGTTGGTTTTAATATTAAAACCACCGATGAAATATTTTCTTTCGGAAGATTCAGTATTGAGTCCTTTATCCAGTCTAACTGAACAAATGCAACATTATCTTGATGAGCAGGCTTACTTCTGGAAACTCCTATAAATTGGCAGTTTGGACTCATTAAAGCTAAGCGCATTCCAAGGTCGCCATAGCCTACAATTAAAATTTTTTTCATATATTTGTTTCTAAAGTTCATATATTAAAAGTATTATCGGTTAGTGGCTAATATTGAACTAACACAAATAAAAGGCATCGGGCCTTCTATAGTTGAAAAACTCAATCTTATAGGAATTTTTAACTTGAGAGATTTGTGCTTTCATCTTCCTTTTGGATATCAAGATAGAACAAAAATTTCAAATATAAGTGACCTTCAACCAGGAGATGAAAAGTTAATTAAAGTAAAAATTTTGTCTGCACAAACTCTCTACAGGCCAAGAAAAATGATGGTGCTTAAATCTGCTGATTCATATTCTAATATTAATATTCGTTTTTTTTATTTTCATCCAGCCCAAACGAAGCAGCTAAAGGCTGGAACTGAACTTTTATGCTATGGAAAAATAAGCTTGAGTAGATATGGATTAGAGATGATTCATCCAGAATACGAAGTCATATCAAATGACCATGAATTAAAAGAAAAAAAATTAACGCCTGTATACAGAGTGCCTAAAGGAATTGGGCAAAAAAAAATTAGGGGGTTTATTCAATCGGCAATCTCAAAACTAAATTTTGAAGAAGACTTTCTGAATGTAGAAAGATACGACGTAACTTTAAATATGAAAATTATTGACGCCTTGGAAATTATTCATAATCCTGAAGCAGACATAGATATTGATGAAATTCTACCTGGAGGTGCTCATCCGGCAAGAGTCAGATTGCTAAAAGAAGAAATGATTGCCTTTCAAGCTGGCATGGCTTTTTTAAAACGCAAACAAAAACGACATCATGCGTTTGAATTGTCTAAGGAGAGTGAATGGACAGCAGAAGTTAAATCAAATTTCCCTTTTGAATTAACTAAAGCCCAAGCAAGAGTTGTAAGTGAAATTAAAGAGGATCTTTCTCAAGCAGTTCCAATGATGAGATTAGTCCAAGGAGATGTTGGATCAGGAAAAACAGTTGTAGGTGCTCTAGCTGCCGCACTTGCCCTTGATTCATCATTTCAAGTTGCCTTTATGGCACCAACAACATTGCTAGCAGAACAACATTTTTTCAGCTTGAAATCTTTTTTTGACAAACAAGCATTAAAAATAGCCCTTCTTACTGGCAGCACATCTTCAAGCAAAAGAAAAAAAATCTTAAAGGATCTCAAAGATAGTAAGATCAAATTATTGGTTGGTACACATGCTTTGTTTCAAAAAAGCGTTGAATTTTCTAATCTTGCTCTCATTATCATTGATGAGCAGCATAGGTTTGGAGTGAATCAACGGCTGGCACTAAGAAAGAAAAACGATTCTGAAGTATCAGCACCTCATCAGCTTACATTAACAGCTACCCCAATTCCAAGAACACTTTCGATGAGCGTTTATGCAAACATGGATGTTTCAGTAATAGATGAGTTACCTCCGGGCAGAAAGCCAATTCAGACTTCATGCTTGCCGTTAAGTAAAAAAGATAAGCTCATTCAAAGAATCTCATCTGCTACGAAAAAAGGTAGCAAAATCTATTGGATTTGTCCTCTTATTGAGGAATCAGAAAACTTAGATTTAAATGCGGTCATGGAAACCTATGAAGATCTATCAATGTATTTTGGTCAGGAGAAAGTTGGTTGCCTACATGGAAAGTTATCAGCAATTAAAAAACAAGAGCAAATTCAAGCTTTCAAAGATTCTAAAACCTCAATCCTAGTATCAACGACGGTGGTTGAAGTCGGAGTAGATATCCCAGATGCAGATATCATGGTGATTGAAAATGCTGAAAGATTTGGTTTGGCTCAATTGCATCAATTAAGAGGAAGAATAGGTAGAGGAGATAAAGAAAGCTATTGCATCCTTTTGCACAAAGACAAAATACAGGATATCTCATCCCAAAGACTTCAAGTTTTAGTGGACTCTCAAGATGGTTTTAAAATTGCCGAAGAAGATCTTGTAATAAGGGGTCCTGGCGAAATCATGGGAGCTCAACAAACAGGTATAGTGCCGATGAAATACACCAATCTAGTGAGAGACAGTCAGTATTTGATGGAAACCAAGAAAGTTGCTGAATCAATATGCAACGAAGATCCTGAACTTGCCAATCAGCTAATAGAAAGATGGATTTCAGGATCTATAGCCTTTGCTGATGCTTAGTCATTTTGACAAAAAAATTATGTTACTCTGATAATAAATGAATAATGACGATTTAAAGACGTTGGCATGGGGTATATTCATAATATATATACTAGTAGTTTATTCCATCGAATATCCTACATTCGGTTTTATTTTAGTATTCAGCATTGTAGTTATTTCTATTTTTTTTTTAATTACTGTCAAGAAAGATGAAAAAGAATTTGAAGTCATTCAAAAAATGGAAGAAAAAAAGGAAAAAAGAAAACAAAAATTAATAGATAAATTAGCAGATGAGTTTCAAAAAATTATTGAAAAGAACTTCAAGGTTGTTGCTAATGCCTATAGAGAAAGCGTCACAAGTAATGCTTTTGGGAAAAAAAATTACGATAAATTTTCAACTCAACTTAATGAATACATAAGGGATAATTCAAGAACTTTAGTCAAGTTAAATGAAGAATTTGATACTGAAGTTGATTTTAATGTGGATTCATTGATTACCTTTATTGAAAATAAGTTAGAAAAAATAGATACAGAATTTGATTACTCAGATGATATGGATCCCTTTGATTATGAGCGTTTGTGCGCAAATGAATTTAGCAAAAATGGTTGGGATGCCAAAGCTACACAAGGCTCTTCAGACCAAGGAGTTGATGTAGTTGCTGAAAAAGCAAATAGAACTCTAGTTGCACAATGTAAAAGGTTTGCAAAACCTGTAGGAAATAAAGCGGTTCAAGAAGTGGTTGCAGGAATGAAATTTTATGATGCAAATGAAGGTATTGTTATTGCCCCGAATGGATTTACTGTTAGTGCAAAAAAACTCGCCAAGGCAAATAAAGTAAAATTGATCCACCATAGTGAAATAAACTCTCTTTAGCCTAAACTTAAGCTGCAGATGCGTAGCTATCTAGTCAATATTTCCATTGCCTTTTTATCATCAACAACAGGAAC
>CEQY01396388.1_pt1 | contig 16918 bp, 12 predicted proteins | sample 361391 | NCBI WGS metagenome assembly CEQY01 (sample SAMEA2621075, study PRJEB7988) | marine metagenome | isolation source: saline water (ENVO:00002010), including | reverse complement strand
GCCTTTTCACGGCGGTAACAGGGGTTCGAATCCCCTTGGGAGTACCAAGTTTATATAAGCCTGCAGAAATGCAGGCTTTTTTTTTGCTTGCACGTGAAATTTTAATTTTGCACGTGATACCCCAACTTTTTACTCTCATTCTCCTGCATAAAGTCCTCGATATTATCGAGAGCATCACGAGTTAAATGCCCTGGTGTGTCGGTGTAAACATGCTCGACTAACTCACGAGTCTTCCATCCGCCTACCGCTTGGGCATGCTCTATTCCCATACGCTCACGAACGAGATTAGCCATGGTATGCCTGAGAATATGAGTGGCAGAATACTTATGATCAAGTCCAGCTTTTCTTAGTGCTTTATTGTAACGATAACAAATTTTTCGATACTCTAAAGGTTCTCCATTTTCATGGAAAACAAAATCACCTAAGAAGGCCTTGCCAGATCGACGATCGATAAGCTTTTTAGTAAGTCTGTGCTTTAGTCTACGATTCAAAATCTCATGCAGTCTTTTTGTCATTGGTACAAAACGATTTTCACCATTCTTAGGGCTATCTTTTAAATACTGAAAGCATTTTTGTGGCCCCCATACGATGACGTTTTCAATTTCGATCACGCCTTCAATGAAATCCACACTCGCCCATTGCAATCCTCCAACTTCTGAAACACGACCAGAGAAATAAAATTGAACTTCAGCGAAGTCCCGCCACATTTCTCCTTCATTCGATAGTGCTTGAAAGAAACTCAAAAGTTCATGCCGCCTCATTTTCTTTTTGCGCTTAGGAACTTTACGAATCACACCTTCGACTTTGTGTTTTTTAAGAATAGGATTCACGAATTGGGCATCAATGTTTTCTCGATACCAATTAAGAATTGCTTTTAATGACTTGAGGTCATCGTTAAAATTATAGCGCAGACTTTTAGGATTATTCATGGCCTCATCTTTTTTAAAGATCAAGTAATCCGAAATAAAGTTCGCTGTAAAATCAACCATCGGCACATCCATTAATTGTTTATAAAACAAGGATGCATTTTGCACTCTACGATCAAAAGTAGATTTCTCTACCCTGACTAGATATTTTGATAGATACAACTGCCAAACATCGTGAAACTTATATCCAAAATCATTGCCGTTCTTTAACACAATTACGTTAGGCTTCTCAACATTTTGATGAAGCTTAGAGATAATTTGTATTTGCTTATCTCTTTTTAATTGCGACAAGGATTTCATATTAAGGGATGGGTGAAAGTTCTTTTTCCAATCAGCCGCTTCTTCTAATTGATCGAAGCTTGCTTGAAACCTCTCCCCTCGGATATATTTTTGCACAAGGTACTTACCAGTTTTTTGGTCAAGCCTTATACCTTTTATCCCACGGTAGTTAATTGTTTTGTATCTAGACTTTTTACTTTGGGTTTTAGTTGTCATAAACGTCTCCTTTTAAAATCCATTCAAGGATTTCACTTGGAACGAAATATAAGAACTTACCCTTTTTCCTTTTCGGAATCTTCTCATCTGAGCAGAGATTATAGATATGCCCTTGAGAGCAATCTAAAAATCTTGCTACGTCTGATACTCGCCATATTCGTTTTTCAAAGAGCCCGACTTCCTTTCGAAAGTCTCCCTTATTTTCTATACCAAACTCTGATCTAATACAATCTTTTAAACCCGACACTATATTATTCATATACTCCATACCCCTTATCCAAAGCCTTCCCCATGCGCGCCACCACCAATTTTCCAGCCTAAGTGACTCCCTTGAACGTGAGAGAGAGGGAGTCAATTGGGCGCAGAAAATTTTAAAACGATTGCGCGCACTTGGGTGGCGTTAATTCTGACAGCCCTCGCTAGTCACCTTCAATTCCTAGCGAGTCCAACCTAAGTCATATTTAATCTATTAGAAATCAGAGTCATTCATGCCTGATATTTCCTAAAAATTGCGAAAGAAGTGCTGGCCGGCCTAGATAAGAACCAAGGATAGATTCGATATTTAGCTCGCCAACGATTAGATCAGGGGTCCAGAACATGGCACATTTCGCTCTAGCTTCTTTTGAGGGTAGTGAATTGAGATTAGTTAAGTATTTTTTATAAAGTGCTTCAGAAGGGAAGAAATAAAGGATTAGATCATAGCGGTTATCAATAAGACCTTTTTTGATTTTCGTTGAGATTCTTTTCTCAGATTTTTGAGTTAGTTCTAACTCTAGTCCGATATCCATACTAGATTTACCTTTTGCATCCATCACTTTTAAAACAGCATCAGGAATATAAGAACCTCTACTATGATAATCGTCACGTCTAGTGTTTCGATACTCATGCTCAAGTTCAAAATCTATAACCCTATCCATTTTTGATAACTCGCCTACTAAATCCGATACCTTTGTGTCATGAAAGATTGAATTGAGATTTGGTAGAAAATAAGTTTTATCAGATAAATGATTCGCTCCTAGCTCGGTGGCATACACATACTTTTTCTTTGTTGCTGTGTCTCTGTGGCCATGAACTAAACCTTTGCGCTCTAAATTTCTGATAATGTTGTGAAACGATTTATAAGTTCCACGAAAGTTTGATAATTCAAAAAGTTTCTCTTTCGATAGTATTTTCCACTTAAGAAGTGGTTTTAAGTAAAAGAGATGAATGGGATTAATTGTAATTTTAATCTCGATGAAGTACCTCCATTTATTCTGAAAAATAATGAAGGCGGATTATAACAAAATGAAACAAAGCACGTCAAAAGCCCTTCTAAAGCCTTACATCTGCTAAATACTTTTAAATTCGAATCATGCCAAAAACTCTAGTGATGTCCAGACAGGTCGTGAAATGCCCAGACATGTCCAGACAGGTTGAAAAAAAGTTCGAAAAAAAATACTTACATTTCCTTATATTAGGATTTACTCACCTAGGTAGCTTGTAGTCAAAGACTATGTCAGGCTTAGGATTAAAACTTGAAAGATCAGAGTCATTTAGAATACTCTCATAGCTTGTATGTTCTGCCGCTTGAACTATGTAAACACCAATATTTTTATCGCTCATGATTTCTTGAGCATTATGCTTTTGTATCTTGTTTTTTAAAGATTCAATATCTTTTGTCTGAAATGCAATTTCTCCTGTTACCACACCTAACCGTCCATCCTTTATAGCAATTCCAATATTATTTTCTTTAGAGTGAGTATCATAGATATAGAAGCCTCCATACGTTTTTATTGGCTCCTCTTTTCGCTTAACCCTCTCAGCAAATAAGCCATTTAAAAACTCTACACCATCATCTGTTTTAAATTGACTTTGAGATAATTTTCTTAATTCTGATATTTCTTTTCGCGCTTTGTTCTTTATTGACTTAAACGTACTAGATAATGATCTAGCTGGTTTCTTGCCACTACTAGCAACCGACCTTTTAATAGGCACGTTCTTTACGACATTAGTCTTTTTAGCTTTAATGACCTTAGGCTGGGTTGCATTGAGCCTTACTACTTTTTGTTTACTCACAATCTTTTCAGCTGAGACTTTCACATAACTTTCTGTTTCTTTATCTTGGAGAAAGAAATAAGTTACTCCTCCAACTACTGTCGTTAAGATTAACCCTGTTAAAAAATTCCGTTTTTTCATCAATTCATCCTCTTAATAAATGTTTGAGTTAATTACCTGATCTGAATTAGAGACACTATTAGACTTACCATCCCCTCTCTGACCATAAGTATTATCTCCCCAACAATAAGCATCATCAGCATTTGTAATCATACAACTTGTATCACCACCAGCATAAATGAAATCAGGTGTTATAAATGGAGCATTTGATGGAGTAAATGAAGTAGGTTGAAAGTAACTAAATCCATTAGTTTCATTCCCCATTTGACCTTTAGAATTATCCCCCCAACATTTTATAGTACCATTGGTTAATTTAGCACAGCTATGCTGTTCACCAAGAGCTAGGCTTTCAGCTCCAGAAGTGATTCCAAAAACACTTTGTGGTGTATTAAAGCCGCTATTACAAACACCATCATTATTTCCAAGTGAGCAACTGTAATTACTTCCCCAACACTTAACAGCTCCAGATGTATTAATTGCACAAGCATGCCATTTCCCTACGTCAATATCAGATACATTGCTAGTAAGACCTGAAACATCTGCAGGAGTTAATGCATCAGTATTGCTTGAATTACCAACCTGGCCATAAGTATTCCCTCCCCAACATTTCACACCACCAGTCGAAAGAAGGGCACAGGTGTTCCAACCGGATGCTACAATTTTATCAACACCAGAAGTTAAGCCAGAGACATCCACAGGGATATTACTATTTGTCGTACTATTGATACCTAGCTGTCCACTTACGTTATTTCCCCAACACTTAACCCCACCAGTGCTAGTTAGAGCACATGTATGATACATTCCCGCAGTAATATCTGTAATACCAGAACTCAAGCCAGTGACATCGACAAGATTAGATGAATGATCATTAGAGCTATTACCTAATTGCCCTGAAGTATTATTACCTAGACATTTTACAGCCCCAGCTGTGGTAACGACACAAGTGTGCAATGCTCCAGCAGCAACTTTTGAAGCAGATCCTGAAACACCTGACACTTCAACAGGATTAGCAAAGCCAACAGAATCAGTACGACTACTGTTACCGTCCCCTAGGCGACCATAACTATTTGATCCAAAACAAAATAATTTATTATCTTTCGAAACATAACAAGTATGATCTTCTCCTACTGACATGCTAGAAGCATTTGCATCGGAGTTCTTTACCATGTATTTGTCACCACTAGTTGGTGAGGACCATTCATTTCCAATAACACTACCTGTTTGACCAAGCGACTTCATTCCTCGACAATAAACTCTACCATTGTAATGTAAATAACAATTCATACTCTGGCCGTTCAAGTGAGCAATTGCACTAGAGTCTGAAATTTTTGGAGTATCAATTTGAACAGATGTTGAATTCAATTGATTAGCAATATTATACCCCCAACATTTATTAGTATTATCGCTTAACCTTGCACATGAATTCCAATCTCCAACACTTAACTCTTTAATACCTGAAAGTATGGAAACATCTGTAGGTGTCGAGCGATTTACCTTTGTTTCGTCACCAATTTGACCAAACTCATTATTACCCCAACATTTGAAATTGCCTGAAGATGAAATTTTAGCACAAGTTGTATAAGCTCCTGTGTATAAATAATCAACTCCACTAGTTAGACCTGAAACATTCACAGGTGCATTACTATCAGTTGTAGATCCATCCCCTAATTGACCATACTTGTTCATACCCCAACATTTCACGCCTCCATTACTTAGCAATGCACATGTATGATAAGCCCTTGTAGAAAAAATATAATCAACTCCACTGGAAAGTCCGGATACATCTACAGGAACTAAACTATCCGTATTAGTTCCATCCCCTAATTGGCCATAACTATTGTCTCCCCAACACTTAACAGCACCTGTTGTAAGTAATGCACATGAATGTACAGAACCTGTCACTACATACTTAACACCAGAAGCAAGACCAGATACAGAAACCGCGATATTACTATCTGTCGTTGAGTTATTACCTAGTTGTCCTTCAGCATTAAATCCCCAGCATGTAACTGTACCACTACTATCAACTGCACATGAGTGTGAGTAACCAGATGATATAGTTTTAATATTATTTGAAAGGCCTGAAACTGAAACTAAACTATAAGAAGTATTGTTTGAACCATCACCAAGCTGTCCATAATCATTATTCCCCCAACATTTAGCATAATAATCTTTATCAACTAAGCAACCATGGAAATCTCCTAGAGATGCATATAAATTACCCTTAGGAATAAAAACAAAATTTTCTGTAAATGACTGTGAAATTCCATGAGTGGAATCAGTGAAAGTATAAGTAAGAGTTTCAGAGGAGACCTTGTCACCACTGAAGCTTACATTTACTGAAGTGTTTCCAGAAGCACAGCTTCCACTACTCACCGACAAGTTTCCTGAACCACTGAAAGAGTAGGTACCTAATGTCGTATTACATGGAACGGATAAAATAGTTCCACTACCACTCTCGTCTATATCCACAGAGTGAACACTAGCAAAGTCTAATTTCAGATCACTACTCGTATCGAAGAAAGTTGCAAAATTTGGAACAATATCGGTACAGTAAGAAATTGAGTAAGCCCCTGTCCCACAAATTCCTGTATCTGTATAAGTACAATTGACTGTGTCCGCACAAGTTACAGTTAAAGTATCACCTGAACCATTCAGTGTTTTAGTACAAGACCCCAGTGAACTTGAGGCAATAAAACTATTATACTTATTCAAGCTAATTGAGCCTGTAATATTTTGTTGAACTCTTATTCTATCATTTGCCCTACAGAATTGAGCGTTGCCAGTATATCCACTTGGATCTGTTGAACTATCAGATTGGTGAATATAATAACTCATATTAACTTTTATTATCCCTTCAGGAATCCAGCCAGAAGAAGTAACAACACTAGATACATTCTCATTCTCATCAACAACTCTTACATTTACAAAATAATCTTCACCTGCCGTAAGATTTAGAGAATCAAACTGAAAATTATTTGATACGATAGTCCAGTCTTTAACATCTGTTGCACCAGATGTAGATCCTATAGAGGCTTCATACCTAATAACATCAGATGATCCACTTGCAGTAAAACTAACTACCGGAGATTTGGTTAGAGATATATAGCTTGAACTGTGAATTAAGTTTGTTACTGGGTCTGGAGCTATAGCGTCTGTTGGATCCACTTTATGGCCATAGAAATTAATTTTCCAAGAAACTAATTGACCAACATTTGTAGCATTCCCATCCACTAAATTTAACCTCCAAGTTCCGTGAGCTTCTTCCATATAAAAAGCATTTGTTAATAATTTAATTGTTTTATTTCCTGACTCTAAGATATTGCTGTTAATCCAAAGGATTTTACTTTTCGTTCCTGAGGGAGAGACTAACTCTGCACCAATATCACTGATCCAGGGGTGATTGAATTCAAGCTCAAGTTGAACAGCCTCTAACTCTAAGTTTGAGCTACCCAAACTTAAAGTTCTACTAATACCAGTTGCATTATTATCCGAAATTGTGGCATTTATTGTACCGGACTCAATACTTCCGGTGTACATAGTACCAAGGTTTACGTTATAACTTTTTGCCATATCAACGGCTGCTTTAGCATCAACAACTCCAAAGCCAAGTGAGTTATGAAACTTATACCCCTTTGCATTTGTTATCCAACCATAATCGTAAACATGCCCCGCTAAATCTAACCCTTCAGGGTGGGATTGATTTGCCGTACTGTAATTATAGATTTTTGCAGTCGAGGCTAGTATATGTTTAACATCTCTCCAAGTAAGGTTTGGTTTAGCCTCTAAAATTAATGCAACAACTCCAGAAACTACAGGAGCAGCTGAACTTGTTCCATTCATTGCTGATGTGTAGTTACAACTAGAGTTTAGCCCATTTGTATTGTTATCAAAATCATTTGTAATTGAATCTGACTTCGAACTTCCCTTGGTACACCCTTCTAAATCCGGTGCAATTATAGCAGGAGAAGCGGTAATCATATCTAAGCCGTATCCAGTAGGATCAAAGTCATAACCTGACTCTCCACCGGGGCCACTAATCCAAACATTAGAGCCAGGAGTTGAATATGTACTTTGTGATCCAGTAGCATTAATTGCACCTACGGTTATGATATACGGATAAGCTCTAGACTGGTCCATGTTTGAGTTACCATAGTAATTATAGCCATCAAGAGCTGAGTTTCCTGTACAGTGGTTTAAATTGTAGGATTTGTATAAAGGATCAATATACTCATTACCAGCAGACTGAATATAAATCGCTCCTTTTCCACCTCTTAAACTCGTGACTCCATTTATTAGAGTTGAAATATAAGTAGATTCCTCAGGAGCTATTAAACATTCGTTTGTACCATATGAATAATTAAATACATCTAAGTCATTAGAAGCTTGGTTTAAATATTTAGAAAGACTATAGCTTGCACCTAAAAAATTCATTCCAGCAATTTTTGAATTATAGGCAACGCCTCTTGATCCCTTCCCATTAAAAGCTTCTGCTCCAATAATTCCAGATACTGATGTTCCATGACTGTCAGTATCATCAGTAGTGGTTGGGGAACCAATATACGGTGATGAATAGTTATAGTTTCTTGACTTAGATAGAAGCTTATTATTTGTTATATCTTCGTGATACAGATCAATTCTTCCATCAGAGACACCAACTTCAATTCCTTCTCCAGTATATCCCAAAATATAAACATCAGTAACATTTATATCTACATTTGCAGAAGCATTTTGAAGAGAAAATGACTTTTGACCAGTGTTATTTAAGTACCAAGCATACTCATAAAGTGGATCCGATCCTGATGAACTACTTCCATCATTGTTATTTGAAGACCCAGATGATGAACCGCCACTGCCGGACTCTCCACCGCCTCCGGTACAGGACACAATAAGAAAAGAAAGTATTATCAAGATTGTTTTAGTCAAGTTATGGCCTTCAATGTTGGTTTGTTTATCTTAATGCGGTTCGGTTTTTTATGACTAAATAAAAACTAAATTTAATTTAAGGCAAATTCCAAGAGGAATTTAAGTTACTTAGCCTGATTGATTTGAACAATGAATTTTTAGTCTTATAAATTAACATACTAGAAAATTAAATAAGCTCATTATTTTGGCAGGAAAGGAGTAATCACTTATTACACATCTAATATTTGTATTGCACGTTTTTGCACGTGACCGATCCTTAATAAACATGAAAAATAATGAAAAGTCCGGAAAAGGAAAATGTTAAGTTCTTAAAATCACTCACAAGTGGTTGTTATTGTTGATTAAATTTTACTAACTGGGTAGCCCCTTGGGAGTACCAAAAATACTTAAAGAAAAGGTCACGATTTAATTACGTGGCCTTTTTTTTTATCTAATCTTAGACTTTATCTAATAACCATAACTTCATTATAAGGAACTACAATGCTCAAAGTATTTGTCTTGCTGATGCCCACTCTTCTTTTTGCCCAAACAAACTTAAGAGAACTCAATTATTTCCCTACCAAAGGAACATTTTTTGGAGAAACAAGTTTTCAAAAATCGACCACCACTTATGATGTGCTCACCGCTGACGGGGAACAAAATGGGAGTACTCTTTCCCAAGAATTGGCCTATGCCCCTCTTAGAGGTTTGGCCTTAGGATTCAATATTGGGCATAAAACCAGTGAATTGACAGTGAAGGGTGATGATAAGGATAGCTATGAGTCAGTAGGATTAACCAACCCTACCCTCTATGTAGCCAAGCGCTTACAATGGCAACAGGCTCATGGGAAGTTTTTAGATGTGGCTTTTTTCTATACCCCTAATACTCCCGAAGCTGAACATGCCACGACAAGTGAAGATGGAAATGTGGCTGATGGTGGTCAAACTTTTGCTTTGAGTGCTGCTCTTGGAAAAAAAGAAGCGGATTATGCTTGGCGATTGCAAGCGGAGTTAACTTTTGTTGGTGAGCAAGTTTCAAAGAATGCGGATAACGGTGAAGAAGAGATTTATGATTCTCAAAGACAACTCCTCATTAATTATACTTATCAGATTCCTATGAGTGAGAACTTGGCCCTTGCCCTAAGTGGGGGAATTAGCTTTTACTCTGAACAAGACTTTGAGGATGATGAAGGTGATGAAAGTTCTTTTGAATCCTATAGGCTGATTGTTTTGGGTGGCGAGCTTAAATACTCACTTTCGAGAGACCTTATGTTAAGAGCAATGTTTCAGTTTAACCTACCTACTGATATTGATGCTGAAAGCGAGGGAACTGACTATGAGCTGGAAAATTTCAGGCTGAGTGCCATAACTTTCGCAACCACCTACCAGTTCTAAAAAAAAAAGCCGCAGTTACATCTGCGGCATCTTTTTATCTATTATATTTAAACGTAAAGACCCCAGTGTGAGCGAGATTATTTTCGCTCGCGCGAGCCTTGTAGATATCACCGGTATAGATGAGGTAGTTCTCTCCTCGCATATAGGTTCCTTTAAAGACCAGCACTGCTTTTTTTCCATTGAAGTCAGTTGTAAAGAAGATGGTAAAAACCTTTCTTCCCATCACTTCAACGCTTTTGAAATGTGTGGTTTTAAGTTCCATGTTCTCACCGATCAGAGTGACTTCACCTTGTCCTCTCGCAGGCACATCAATAGTCACCTCTCTATCCACTAAATTCCCATTATCAAGTTTGTAAGTCACAACCCCATCGACAGGAACTGCAAAAGCAGAGATTGAAAATAAAAGCGTTAATAGTATTAATTTCATCGTCTTTCCTTTTTAGAATTTTTGATGTTCACCCACATCAGGTGTTTTCGAAGTGTTTTTCGCTTTCTCTACTTCATAGAAAAAATCACGAGAATCTTTATTAATATCCCAATGCTCACCATGATTGACTTTAATTTCGAGTAGCGCGACTGAATCATCTTCTTTTCCTTTTGAGTACCAGGCGCTGACATAGTCATTCCAAAACTTATCGATGAGTTCTTTGTCATGGGTCAGCTTGGCATTTCCGGCCATGGAGACATACACTCCATTTTCACGATCAGAAAAGGCAATATTGACGGTTTTGTCTTCTTGAATTTCTTTAACTTTAGGGTCATTAGCATCGGTAAAAAACCAAAGTTTGTTATCATATTCGTTCTGTACCAACTGCATAGGTCTGCTATGGAGTTCATCTTCTCCGTGAGTGGTGAGCATCCCTACTTTAATGTCTTTGATATAATTCCAAATTTTCTGTTTATGTTCTGGACTTCCCATTTTGATCTCCTTTTGTATTCACCGGATAGGATAAAAGGAAGGGGGTAATTTAGATGCACAGAGATGTAAAAAATTGTCTAGTTTTCATCAAATAAAAGCTGTCTAAGAAAAGTTTGTTGCTGTAAAAAATACCCCCTCCCGCTAAATAAGTTGTCGGTTGTTCATAAAAAGTGAATAACAGGATGTTTATGAAAAATATAAGTAAAGATCAGCTCGAGATCATCAACTCATTTTCTTGGTTTTTTATGGATGCGCTCTGGATGACCGAGTACATACCCCTTTCTTATGCTTGTATTCTTCCCACCATTCTCAGCGGCATCATCTTGATGTTTAAAGAGGAACAAAGATCAGGCATCCTTGTTGCCTTCTCGGCCCTGGCTTGGTCTATAATGAACTCGATTTGGCTTGTGGGGGAAACCCAAGGTATGAATGATTATCTTATTTTCTGCAAAATAATCTTTGTCCTCGGTGTGGCTTCTTTGTTGATCGCCATCACCATTTCTAAAGACCTGACTCAAACCTTGGCCTTATTTAGAAGGCTTAAATTGAAAAAGAAAATTTAGTTTTTTTAATCTCGAATAGAATTAAAGCGTACGGGCTTAAATCCTTCTCGCTCAAGGTCGTATTTACGAAAGCTTCGCTTACAAACACCTTCACAAGAAGTTGAAGAATCAATCCCCACTATATAGTTTTTATCTTTGGAATAACTCTCAAAAAGAATCACATGATCACCCGGTTTATTGAGGGCATCACCTTTTTTAAGCTGGCTCCATTTAATTTGATGAGTGATTTGATGCATACGTGAAGTGGTATAATAACCCGTCTGCCAAACAAAGCTAACAAAACCAGAACAATCGAGGCCTATCGTTCCACCGGTTATACAATAACCTCTTTTAGGATCACCACAAGTACACACATCACCGGTGGCTTTTCCATCAAGTACACCATTGGTAAAAGTTCTGAGATCTAAGAAATAGCCTCCCCATTTATAAGGAATTCCTTTTTGCTCGACTCCAATTTTTCCATAAAACCGATAAGGTCTAAGCCAATTATTTTGTCCTTCGCAACTATTCTTAAGTCTAGCTGAGGTGTAATTATCTTCTGAAACAGTATAAGTGTAATTAAGAGCGGCATAGGCATTGGCCATAACTTCTGCGCGAGAAATACGCTTCATGGGGAGTGATTTATTTTGAGAGGTATCGACTTGGCTCATCTCTCGTACTTTAGCTTCAAAATCTGCTCCCAGTTCCTGGGCATAACTAAAAGAGCTCAAAAATAAGATAGCGATTAATCCTAAACTTTTCATACATCCTCCAAATTGCTCCTATTCTCGCAAGGAAAAAACAATTTGTATAATTCCTCTCCAAAATTACAGTGTAAAACTTACTTAGTTAGAGCTTATAACTATCAAAAATCAGGACGCAAATGTAGAAATCAGTATGCAAATTGAAACTAGGTATTTAGAAAATTTAAGGCTCGAAGCCCGTTTTGATGATTTTCAGGTCATCTCAGATCAACCCATCCGCTATAACGGAGATGGTACTGCACCGGGACCATTCGATTATTTCTTAGCTTCTTCTGCTATGTGCGCAGCATATTTTGTGAAAGTTTATTGCAATGCCAGAAATATACCTACAGAAGGTATCATCATCACGCATGATAATATTGTTTCACCTGAGAACCGCTATAAACAAACCTTTCATCTAAAAATTAAACTCCCGGATGATCTCTCAGAAAAAGATCGACAAGGTATTTTGCAATCCATGGAGCGATGTACAGTTAAAAGAGTCATCCAAAACTCTCCTGAGTTTATCATCGAAGTTCAAGAATCCGATGGTGATCTTAATCAATTGACCAGTGAGAACAACTCACTGACTCATATTCATGGTAAAGATAAGCCTCTTGAGCAGACAATTGAAGAGCTTACAGGAGTGCTCAATCAATTGGGGATCAAAATAGAGATTGCCTCTTGGCGCAACCCTATCCCCCATGTCTGGTCGGTTCATATTAGAGATGCGGACTCTCCCATGTGTTTTACCAACGGAAAAGGGGCCACAAAAGATGCGGCTCTCTGCTCTGCCCTTGGAGAATATTTAGAGCGAATCAGTAATAATTATTTTTATAATGATTTTTACTTAGGAGAGCAGTTTGCTCATGAAAGCTTTGTTCACTATCCCGATGAAAAGTGGTTTGAGATAAAAGAAGACGATCAGTTTCCGGAAGGACTGATGGATGATTATTTACTCGAGACTTATGGACTCGACGGAGAGCTAAATCCAAAACATCTGCTCGATATGAATTCTGGTTTAACTGACCAAGGTGTCTGTGCTTTGCCTTATATTCGCCAGTCTGATCAGCAAACTGTTTATATCCCTGTGAATCTCATAGGAAATTTATTTGTCAGCAATGGCATGAGTGCCGGGAACTCAAAGTATGAAGCTCGAGTGCAAGCGCTTTCTGAAATTTTTGAAAGGGCCGCAAAAAATAAAATTATCAGTGAAGAAATCACTCTCCCTAATATACCAGAAGAAAAAATTAATTCTTTTCCCAAAATTAAGGAAGGAATAGATTCACTTCGCGCTAAAGGTTATCCCCTCTTAGTCAAAGACGCTTCACTGGGAGGAGTTTTTCCTGTGGTAAATATCACTCTTATTAATCCGCTAGATGGGGGCATTTTTGCTTCCTTTGGAGCTCATCCAAACTTTGAAGTCGCCCTTGAGCGAACACTCACAGAACTTTTACAAGGAAGAAGTTTTGAAGGGCTTAATGGTCTGCCAAAACCTACCTTTAATGAATTTGCCGTCACCGAAATTAATAATATTGTGGATCACTTCATTGATTCTACTGGAGTTATCTCATGGAAATTCTTTGCCAGTAAAGCTGATTATCCATTTGTCGATTGGAATTTTACGGGGAGTACAGAAGAGGAATTTTCGAATCTCATGGATATTTTAACAGAGCTGGATAAAGAAGTTTATATTGCAGACTATACTGATCTTGGTGCCCATGCCTGCCGAATCATCGTTCCCGATTTTTCTGAGATTTATGAGAAAGAAGACCTTATCTGGGATAACCATAACAAGGCCCTTCACTTTAGAGATGATATTCTCAATATTCATAGCCTTAACGATCAACAGCTTCAGCAACTCGTAGAAAGACTAGAGGAAAGTGAGCTTGATGATTATATGCCTATCTCAGAGCTCATCGGTATTGCATTTGATGAAAATTCGACGTGGGGACAGATGACAATTGCTGAACTTAAATGTTTGAGCTTTCTAAAATTGGGGTTACTTGAGCAAGCGAGTGAACAAAGCTCTCTTCTCATTCACTTCAATGAATATCTCCCTGATCGTAGAAAGTTTTTTAATGCTTTGAATACACTGCTTGATATTGCTCTTAACCCGGAACTTCAATTTGAGGATTACCAAGACAATCTCAATCTTTTTTTTGATGCCAAAAATGTTCTTGCTGCTCAAAACTCAATTCAAAGAAAAGAATTTTTCTACAATATTCCCCAAACTGATTCTAAGTTAACGGGGCTAACTAAACATATTAAACTGATTGAGAGCTATCAAAAGCTGCATGCCAAACGAAAAAAACTAATTTAATAGGCTTAAGTGAAAAGCTCTTTGAATATCTTCTGCCAACTGATTTTTTTTCATTCTCTTTAATTCAGCATTCTCTGTTCGTAAAATACTAGATGGGTGCCAACTTATTATGATATTTTTTGCGTACTTAGTTGAAAATATTTCTCCTCTCTCTTGAGAGAGCTTAGGTTTTTTACCTAAAACTGCTGTAGCCGCAGTTACACCTAAAGCGAGAATCACTCGAGGCTTTATTTGATTAAGCTCTGCTTCTAACCACGGCTTGCAAGCATGAATTTGTTTACCCGTCGGTGAGCGATGGATACGCTCTCCTTTTGCATTTTCGCGAAAACTAAAATGTTTCACGGTGTTTGTAAAATAGATTTGGGAAGAATCTATTCCTGATTGAGAAAGTATATCCATAAGCAGTGCGCCGGAAGGACCTACAAAAGGTCGTCCTTGAGTATCTTCTAGATCTCCAGGTTGCTCCCCCAAAATCACAAGCTTAGCATCGACGGGCCCACTACCTGGAACAGCTTGGGTGGCTTTTTCATAGAGGGGGCAGGCTGTACAATTACTGAGAGCGAATTGTATTTCATCTAGTGTTGAATCTTTATCAACTTTGGCTTCAAACCACTGTGATGCGGCAGCTTTCTGTAATTGATCAGGAGTATTCTTAATAAGCTCTTCAATAATCTCAGCTTCAGGCATACTCTTCCAATACTTTGGTGACATTTCCTGTTTCATCATTTTTATATTTAATCTTGCAGGATTATATATAGATCGATAATAATCTTTCCAAACTTCATCCCAATCATCTTTATGTTTAAAGTCATCAAAACTCATACCTTCAGAGTAGAAGAGTTTCGTTCCGTCCCAATGAGCACTTTCATCAGGAGTGAAAATACTCCACGGTTTATCACCAAATCTATCTTTAAAAAAAGGAGCTCCAGCTCTTAGAATCTTATGCTCAGGACCATGCCAGGCGACATATTTTTCAGAAGGCTCATCAATTTTTTTAAATCTCACAAAGGCGTGCATTTTGTGTATGTCTCTTGCAATAGATTTTAAATAAATATGCGCTTGCCTAATATCTGGATCACTAGGAAGATTTAAAAGATTCTTATTTTCAAATTTTAGACGATAGAGAATCTTGTAGAGAAGTGCCCATCGCTCTGGGCCTCTTAACATAGAAAGCCGTTTTACGAGTTGACTATAGTCTCTTGATACATTGAGCTCTATCCCGCCAGGAACATCCGACAGGCTCAAAGATTCATCAAACAAGAGTTTTTCACTTTGCCCCCAATTGATCTCACTTGGTGAAGTTTTTTTTGAAATAAAGTAACGGACATATTTCTTAAAATCTGAAATTTCAGTGAATTCATCGAGAGAAATCATATCTCACCAGTGGTCGCATTGAGACTATCGAAAAAGTTTAATTGTTCATCTGGTTTTAAATGTGATTTCAAATGGTGACTATTTAAAGACCTTAAACCATAATTAGAGTCGTATGTTTCTACAAAAAATTGAGCTCGTTTCCAAACAACACCTAATCTTTTAAGATCTTGAACTCTAATTTTTTGACTTCTGCGCAGCTGTAAAATTTTTTGCACACTCCTTACTCCAACACCAGGAATTCTTAAAATCTCTTCCCTATTCGCTGTATTGATATTGATAGGAAAATAATGACGGTTATTTAAAGCCCATACTGTTTTTGGATCTAGATCAAGGGGTAAGTTGTGATCACTATTTGCAAATAATTCATTACTATCAAAGCCATAAAAGCGAATCAACCAGTCAGCTTGGTAGAGACGATTCTCTCGTTTAAGACTTGGTTTTAAACTAGGCAATATAGCATCCGCAAAAGGAATGGGACTATAACTCGAATAAAAAACTCTTCTCAGAGAAAAATTACTATAAAGACTTTCCGATGTTTTTAAGATTATTTTATCACTAGTTTGTGTTGCCCCCACCACCATTTGTGTAGACTGACCGGCTGGAGCGAATTTTCTCTCGACATTATTGGCCAACTTCACAGGCTTTTTAAATTCTAGAATTCTTCCCTTGACGTCATTCATTGTATTTTGCGCTTCACTGATAGTTTTGGCAGGTGCTAGAACATCAAGGTCTTCCTGAATGGGCATTTCAATATTGGTGCTGACTCGATCTGCATAAAGACCTGCTTTTTCAATTAACTCCTGGCTTGCTCCCGCTACGGCTTTGAGATGAATATAACCATTAAAAAAATGTTTGGTTCTCAATATTCGCGCTACTGCTGTTAGCTGCTCCATAGTTTCATCAGAAGAATTAAAAATGCCTGAGCTTAGGAAAAGCCCTTCTATATAATTTCTGCGATAAAACTCTAAGGTTAGCCACACGATTTCATCTACGGTGAATTTTGCTCTTTCAGTATCGCTAGAGACTCTATTCACACAAAATTTACAATCATAAATACAAACATTTGTCAGAAGAATTTTAAGCAAACTTATACATCTGCCATCGGGGGCGTAGCTATGGCATATCCCCATACCATTTACATT
>CEQY01066549.1_pt1 | contig 16975 bp, 18 predicted proteins | sample 361391 | NCBI WGS metagenome assembly CEQY01 (sample SAMEA2621075, study PRJEB7988) | marine metagenome | isolation source: saline water (ENVO:00002010), including | reverse complement strand
GGTATTAGCGTATCCTTTTGGCTAAATGAAATATCTATTGATAACCAGAATGAGGGTGAAAGAGTCAAGGTACTGAATAGTCTAAAGATGGAAATTCAAGAGATAAGAAATTATACAAATGAGAGAGAGAAAACATGGGGGACAGACCTAAATCTTCTCAGTCTATTATTAACTCCACAAGATATAAATTCTAGAATTGACTCAATACTAAGAATAACAACTAGTAAAAGTCGAATTGAGACGTTCCTTGTCATATATAGAGTTTTTGAGCCACCAATGAACAGGTACTACTCTATAATTAATTCTGGAGACTTAAAATTTGTAAAGTCTAATAAAATAAAAGAAGTATTAAGTAGGCTTCATAATACCTCATTTTCTTATGTTGAGACAACAGTAGAGTACGAGAAGCAACTAAAGCAAAGTTTTCTTCCTTTCATTGCAGAAAACCATCCAACCACAATCATAGCTCGAGATGATGATGATATCTCAATGAAAGAATATATCAGGATACTAAGTGATGCAATTGAAAAAGACATCAAACTAAAGGCAAACTTTACAATGGTAAAGAGATATCTAGAGTATAAGTTAAATTTTTTGAAACTATATGTTATTATATTAGAAGATCTTGAAAGTGAAATTAATCAGGTTCTAGAATAGACTATAACACTCCTGGATTAGATGCATCCGCATTCACATCACCAGTAGTAAGTTTATTAAGCATCTGAGTAACGTCAAAAAAGTCTTGTTCTTTTGCTATTCTCCCATCCTTCATTGTCACAAGAGTTGTCCCAGATAAATCTAATTTATTTCCTGTTGCTGGCAATCCAAATGCTGGACCAGTATGTGTGCCCTTAAAATTCCAGTGTTTTACAAGCCTATTCCCTTGACCTAAAACTTCAAGTATCTTGAATTCTAAATCTGAAAATCCTGTTACATAATTCATGTAAAAGTTTTTACAAGCTTCTAGCCCTACAAGATCTCCCTGAGGAGTCACTATGACTACATCTTCATGAAACCTCTCTGAGTTAATTACACTAGGGTCACCAGCTAAGAATAAAGACCATGTCTCTTTGTACATGGCAATATCTTTTTGAAGCTGTTCCTCATCATCTAATATTTTCTTTTCTTGTGAGGAAGGCCCGCAAGAAGAAATAATTAGAGTTAGTACTAATAAGTAAAGGTTAAGTTTTTTCATGATCAATTTATTTAGAGTGATATTACTAATGTATACAAATATATTTACTTGAAGTTTTCTTATTAATTAAACTTTTGATTTTATCTCTTCAACTATACTTATGACCTTTGGTAGAAGTAAATCCTTGCCATTATTTTCAATAATATAATGAGGTTTAAAATCTCCTTTATTATTTATAACCTGGCTCCTCATGATTCGCATAATATCCTCCTCATTTCTGTGTTTATCTCTACTTAATATCCTTTTTATTCTTATGTCTTGGTCTGCTTTGACACATATGATACAATCCAATTCCTTGTATGAACTTGTCTGATATATCAGTGCCGACTCTTTTACAAGTATATCATCAGGGTTTTCATTAACCCATTGATTAAAATCATTAATTGTTACCGGGTGAACTATTGCATTTATTTTTTCCCTAAGATTATTATCATTATATATTGATTCTGAAATTAATTTTTTATTTATAAAGCCTTTTTTATAAGCAGAACCCCCTAAAAGATCAGTAATTTTTTCTACCATATCACTGTCTCTCTCCATAAGATACTTTGCTCTATCATCTGAGTTATATACTTTATAACCTAAATGGACAAAGATATTGGATACCGTTGTTTTGCCGGATCCAATGCCACCGGTAATACCTACAAGAAAAGACATAATGGCACTATAATTTAAATGATGTAAAATTGAAAGTTAATTATTCTCCTGAGAAGACATCTCAAATGAGATAGAATTTTTATCAAATTTAATTTTAGTACCTCGGTCCACGTCAAGTATGACGCTATTACCCTCAATAGATGTTATTTTTCCATGAATACCACCATTTGTAACAACTTTTTTACCCTTTTTAAGTGAAGAAATGAAGTCAGATTGTCTCTGTTTCCTTTTCTGCTCAGGTCTGTATATAAAGAAAAAGAATACAGCAAGTATCGCAAGCGGAAAGAAAAGCTGAGCTAAGCCAGATCCAAAAGACTGTAATAAAACCATCTAATTTAAGATCTCGGATTAACCTGTGCTCTTATAAGAAGCTTCTTTACTTTAGACTCAGTATTAGCTGTAATAGTTACTACCTTGTTTTGCATACCAGGCTTGTTACTTGAGTCAAATTGCACCTGAATCTCTCCAGACCCTCCAGCAGGAATAGGTTGCTTTGGCCACTGTGGAACAGTACAACCACATGCAGCAGTAGCTTTTGATATGATAAGTGGAGCCTCACCTGTATTGGTAAACCTAAAAGTGTGACTAACAACGTCACCATCTCTAATCTGACCAAAATTATGTTCCTCTTGGTCAAAAGTGAACTTTGGGTAAGCACCAGCAGGCACGATAGTAGAAACACCTCCTTTTCTCATTGAGGCTATTTCTGTTTCTAGTTTTGCAACCCGTAACTCTAGATCGCTAACCTTTGATCCGCAAGCGGAAATGAATACAATTGAAAGTATTGATATAAATTTTTTCATGTTTAATATTTATTTTATTTTAGATAAAATTCCGTCTACATCTTTCAGTAGTCTCTCAGCCTTTGTCTTAGCTTCTTTAACAACTTTATTTCCCTTATCCTTAGCCTCAGATTTTACCAATTCTTTCTCATCAGTTATCTCATCAATTAAATCTTCTAACTTCTTTCTATACTGATTAAGTCTAAATGTTAATCTGTCTCTAGTATTATTTCCTTTATCGGGTGCAAATAATATACCTACTATCCCACCGACAATTAAGCCAATTAATAAGCTTATAAATGAATTTGTAGAATTTTTACTCATAATTATAATTATTTATTATCGATCAAACCCTTACCTGTTTTCTTGATTTGACCTATTTCTTGCAAATTTAATGAAATTACATCTAAAAGTCCATTCACAAATTTTCCGCTCTTTGGAGAGCTGAAATTTTTAGCTAAGTCTATGCACTCGTTTATTGTAACTTTTACTGGTATATGATTAAATGATGTCATCTCAGCTATACCCAATCTTATTACAGAAAGGTCCATCTTTGAGATTCTATCTATATCCCAGTTTTTAACAAATTTTTTGACATATGAGTCATACTTATCTGTATTAGAAACAACACAATCGAACAAAGAGCTTGCAAATTCAATATCTTCTTTAATGTTTTCAGATAAACTTGCGACAGCAAATGTATTAAAATCTGTTGAATTTAAAGATCCTATTGATTTTTTTAACATAGACCTAATTATCTGCTTGTCAATGTCCCAGTATATATTCCTTGATTCAAAAAAAGAATTTATGTCTTCATTCTTCAGGATGAAAACAAATATTAAACCTTTAACAAACTCTATGTCATCATCAATAGAGGGATTATCTTTTTTATTATAGGTCTCAAAAAATGTCTCATTTTTTAATAATTTATACCAATCCTTTAACAACTCTATCTCACTGGATAATGATGAATTAAAGGATATCATCTCATTTTTAATGACAGGCTTTTTCTTGAAAAGTTCTAAGATTTTATTTTTAGATAAATTGAAATTTAATTTATTCTTCTTTTGTAGGGCCTTGTTTTTAATATCTATTTCTTGGAAATTGAGTGCTAAGACAATTACTTGGATGTAGTATGTGTCTATACAAGAGATTGAACTTTTTAGATTGACTAAAGTATTTGATTTCAGACCTTCAACATCTTCTGAAAGACGAACATTAAGTCCGAAAGAATAGATATGTTGTAATACTTTAATCCGAATACTTCTTCTATTTAACATAGCACTTCATTTAAAGAACGAGGTGCAATAATAGCTATTTTTCAGAAACTTTATTTATTCTATCCTTCGCTAACTGTACAGCAGCCTGAAATGTTGAAATATTATTTTCGGATGAAAATTTTAATACATCTGTGACTTTATCAAAGATATCACTAGTCATATCCATAACCTTTTTTGTGTCAAGGTCATTTATCTGTTCGTGATAGACACTAATTATTCCACCAGCATTTATCAGGAAGTCTGGAATATATAAGATATTTTTTTCTTTCAATTTTGGCAACACAATATCTTCATCGGAAATCTGATTATTAGCAGCTCCAGCAATTATGTCACATTCGATCTGATCTACTGAGTCTTTATTTACTGCCCCACCAAGAGCACACGGAGAATAAATATCGTATCTATTTTTAAAAATATCCTCTTCTTTCAAAATTATAATATTAGATCTATTAAATTTTTCTAAATTTTTTTTGTTGATATCGTAAGCGTATATCTTGGAGCCTTCTTCGAGAAGATAATCAATTAATTTGCCGCCTACCTTTCCAACACCTTGAATAAGTATTTTTTTATCTGAAAGAGAGTCCTTTCCAGTTACATTCATTAGAGCAGATTTCATTCCAAGATATACGCCATAAGCAGTTGGCACTGAAGAGTCCCCAAGTCCACCGTGTTCTTTAGGTAGACCAACTACGTATCTACTTGTTTTTTTAATGTTAACTATATCCTCAGATGTCATGTTAACATCCTGAGCTGTCCAATATTTTCCTTTAAGATCATTTAAAAATTCGGCATACCTTCTAATAAATTTTTCATTTTTCATTTTTGGGTCACCTATAATTACCGCCTTGCCTCCCCCAGCATTTAATCCGGCTAAGGATGATTTGTATGACATTGCCATAGACAGATTGATCACATCGCTAAGTGCCTCCTCATCAGAGGCATAATTCCACATCCTTGTCCCACCCATTGCAGGTCCAAGTGCAGTATTATGTATACCTATAATGGCCTTTAATCCTAATTCCTTATCATTACAATATATCAGCTGCTCATGCTCATATTCGTTTAAATAATTAAAAATCGATTTAGTTTGATCTTTACTCATAATTATGATATTAAGTAATAGATTTACGGTTAGTTGTATTTATGTAAATGTATAAAAATTGAAAGAGCTATCCTACTTAAATAAATACCTATTCAAATACAAAAAATTCTATCTACTTGGTACAGGGTTTATTTTCATATCAACTTTTTTTGCTCTAATTCCAGCCACTTTAATTAGAGAAACTTTTGATTTAATAGAGGAAGGAGCTGCCCTATTCTCGAGTGGAGTTGTGGGTGCTAAAGACGAAACACTCAACACTGTTATTCTCTATGCTGGAGGTATAATCCTAGCTGCAGTCATAAGAGGTTTGTTTATGTACATGATGAGACAGACAATTATTGTTGCGTCAAGAAAAATTGAATACGATTTAAAAAATGAAATCTTTTTCCATTACCAGACTCTACCCATGCAGTTCTATAAAGAAAATAACACAGGTGACCTTATGAATAGGATATCCGAGGATGTTAGTAGGGTAAGAATGTATGTTGGGCCTGCGCTTATGTACGGAATGAATGTTACCATATTAATGTTAACTATTATCCCTTTTATGTTTTATATAAATACCAAGCTTGCCTTCTATAGTATTTTACCATTACCGATGTTAGTTATAGCTATTTACTACGTTCAAAACATAATAAACAAAAGATCTGAAGAAATTCAGAAATCATTATCTGACTTATCTACTTATGTCCAAGAAACATTTTCTGGGATTAGACTCATTAAATCATTTGTAAGAGAAGATAACTTTTCTTCAGTATTTTCTGAAAAAAGTATCGAATACAAAGACAAGTCACTAAGACTCCAATTTGTATTATCTCTATTCTTTCCTATAATAATGACATTAATAGGTCTAAGTATTATCATCACTGTATATATTGGAGCTGTAGAGGTATTTAACAATAATATATCTATTGGAAACATTGCTGAGTTTTTAATATATGTCTACCTCCTCACTTGGCCGGTAACAGCTCTCGGGTGGATAACTAGTATAGTCCAGAGGGCATCTGCTTCTCAGAAAAGAATAAATGAATTTCTTAAAGAAAAAAATAATATTTTAACTCTAGAGAATAAATTTATTGATGTAAAAGGTAAAGTCGAATTTAAAAATGTGTCATTTAAATATCGCGACACAAACATTACTGGCCTGAAAAATATTTCATTTACAATTAAACCAGGAGATTCTCTTGGAGTAATAGGGACAACCGGATCAGGAAAGAGCACTCTTGCTAATAGTATATTAAGATTATTTGATATTGATAAGGGGTCAATACTAATTGACGATCACAAAATTCAAGATTTAAATGTTGTTAATTTTAGAAGGCAAGTTGGTTATGTCCCACAAGATGTCTTCCTTTTCTCAGATACTATTGAAAATAATATTCTCTTTGGGACTAGAGGAAAAGGAATTGAAGATGTTCAGAAAGCAGCAGAAAATGCAGACTTAACTAGAAACGTCAAATCATTTCCAGAAAGATACAAAACCAGGGTTGGGGAAAGAGGAATTACCTTATCTGGAGGTCAAAAGCAAAGAATTTCAATTGCTAGAGCAATAATAAAAAAACCTAAAATATTAATTTTAGACGATTGCCTATCTGCTGTCGATACTAAAACTGAAAATAAAATATTGGAAAATTTAAAAAAAATTATGGTTGAAAAAACAACTATAATAATTTCTCATAGGATATCATCAGTTAAGTTAGCAAAGAAAATTCTTGTTATGGATGATGGAAAAGTGATTGAACACGGATCGCACGAAGAACTATTAAAGAGAAAAGGCAATTATTATAGGATATATCGTAATCAAATAGAAGAAGAAAAAACATCTTAGCTTAAAATATTTTTATTCTGCATCTCATATAACTTCTTGTAATAGCCCCCAAAATTATTTAATGTTCTGTGATCTCCCATCTCCTTAATCTCACCATTTTCTAAAACAATAATTTTGTCTACCTCTTTTATAGTTGACAATCTATGAGCAACAACTATGGAAGTTCTATTTTTTAAAATTTTAGAAATTGCAGACTGTATCATAGTTTCTGTCTCAGAGTCTACAGAAGAAGTAGCCTCATCTAAGAGAATAATCTTAGGATCATATAACATAATTCTTATACAAGAAATTAACTGTCTTTGTCCTACTGACAATGAAGCTCCCCTCTCTTTAACATTAAAGTTTAGTTTATTTGGTAATGCCTCAATAAACTTTCTGGCTCCCACTTGGTCAATAGACTCCCAAACCTGACTCTCATCAATCTTATCATTGAATAAAGTGATATTATTATATATCGTATCTGAAAATAGGAAGACATCCTGAGAAACGAGTCCTAGGTTATCTCTTAAATCTGATGAATTTATTTTTTTTATGTCGACTCCATCAACTAAAATTTTACCTTTCTGAAATTCATAAAATCTATTAATTAAATTAATAATTGAAGTCTTTCCTGATCCAGTACTCCCAACAAATGCAATTGACTCTCCCTCATTAATTTTAAAGTTTATATTCTTTAAAACATAGTTATCATCATTATAGGCAAACCATACATCTTTAAATTCTACACTCCCTTTAATTTCATTCAGAGCTCTCTCATTATTTGATACTATGCCTTCATCTCTATCTAGCAGATCAAAAATTCTTTTAGAACTTACCACACCCATCTGAAGTGTATTAAAACGGTCTGCTATAGCTCTTATTGGTCTAAAAAAAAGTTGTAGATACATTATAAAGGCAATAAGAACACCAAGAGAGACTTCCTCCAAAAATATTTGACCTGAGCCATACCAGATTAAAAGACCAAGGCCAATAGATGTAAATAATTCCATCACAGGAAAATAAATAGAATAGTATAGTACTGCTTTGAGGTTGGCATTAAGATGTTCTTTATTTACACTTATAAACTTTTTATATTCACGATCTTCATTACCAAAAACCTGAACAATATTCATTCCGACAATATGCTCTTGGACATAGGAATTTAGATTAGCTACAGCAGTCCTGACCTTATTAAAAGATATTTTTACTTTCTCTTTAAAAATATATGTAGTCAAAAATAAAAATGGAAGAGTGGCCAGACTAACAAGAGTTAGTTTCCAGTTTAAATAAAACATTATAATAACAATTCCAAGCAATTGTAAAATGTCACCTATTATTGATGCAATACCCTGACCGAAAATATCAGCTATTGTCTCAATATCTGAAATGTTTCTAGTAACTACTCTACCAATAGGTGTTTTATCAAAAAATTGAAGTTTAAACCCCTGAAGATGAGAAAAGAGTTTTATCCTTATATCTTTTATTATGTTTTGACCAAGCCATCCAGATAAGTATGTGTGATAGTACATAACAACAGCATTAATAAGAAGAAGTATCAAAAGCAGTACTGTCATCCTCACTAGGCCTTCAGAATCTCCTAAAGTAACGTAGTCATCGATAATTATTTGGGTAATAAAAGGTCTTATAGGCTGAAGAACAGAGAGACTTAATGTTAAGAATACAAGGAAATAGAAAACATTCATGTAAGGCCTACAAAAAACCATTAACCTCTTAACAATTTTGAAATCGAACAGATTCCCACTTACTTTATTATTGTCAGTCATAATAAATATCTGAATTATAATTCACACTATTTAGATAAAGAGCATAAGGAGGAGCTGAAGGGCCTGCATACTCTCTGTTTTTTTTAGTAAAAATATTTTTAAAATCTTCAAGATCAATTTTACCTTCATTTAACTGAAGTAAGGTGCCTACAATAGCTCTAACCATACCCCTTAAAAATCTATTTGAGGAAAATCTAAACAAGTAATTTCCCTCTATTTTTTGTAATGAAGCATGAGAAATTTTACAATTAAAATTATTAACCTCCGTCTTGACCTTTGAAAAACTTTGGAAGTTTCTATTATCACAAATAATAGAACAAGCATCTCTTATTAATTCTGTATTCATATGAATACTGTAAAGCATTGATAACCCATTCATAAAAGGAGACTTTACACCATGAATTTTATAAATATATTCTCTTGAGATAGCATCGAATCTTGCATTAGAATCTTTTTTAACACGCCTAACTGAATTTATTGATATGTCATGAGGCAAAAAAGAGTTAACCCTAAAAATAAAATCATCTTCTATTTTATTATTTACATCAAAATGTGCCACTTGAGAATTTGCATGAACACCTGTATCAGTTCTTCCACTTCCTAAAATAACTATTTCTTGTCTTAAAATTTTTGATAATATATCCTGTAAAGTTGATTGAACAGAAACAGCATTTTTTTGAATCTGCCAACCATGATAATCTTTTCCATTATAAGATATATTAATAAAATATCTCATGCATATATATTTTGTTAGCTAATTTTTTTTTCTTTGTACAAAATACATTCATGATACAGAGAATCCAAACAATATTCCTAATCTTATTTATAGCTAGTTTAATATCAACATTTTTCTTTCCTGTCTGGCAGAAAATAGAAATGTCGGAAAACGAATCACCAGAAATTATGGTAACAGGTTATATCTCAAGCAGCTCTTTAGAAGAGATTGCTAAAGGTTCAGGTATAGTTTACGATTACTTCTACATCTCAGGTATTATAATCCTTTGTTGTGGGCTTTCCTTATATTCTATTTTTAGTTATAAGAACAGACTCACTCAAATAAAAATTGGCACATTAAACTCTCTTCTAACGTCGATGCTCATCTTTTTCTTTTTATATCAGGTTTTTTACGATGAGACATACATTAATATCAATGATAAAATCAGTTTTCTAATTTCATTTTATTTGATATTTTTGGCGATATTTTTCAATTTCCTATCAAATAGGTTTATTAGAAAAGATGAATTATTAGTAAGAGAATCTGAAAGAATTAGATAAAATATTATGAAAGAAAAAGGCAACATCTCAATTAACACAGAAAACATATTCCCTATAATAAAGAAATTCCTATACTCTGACCAGGACATCTTTCTTAGAGAATTAGTTTCAAACGCAGTAGATGCAACTCAAAAGATTAAGAGTCTCTCTCAAATGGGAGATATGAAAGACGAGCTTGGGGATTTAACTATCGAAATAATATTAGATAAAAAGAAAAAGACCATAACTATATCTGATAAAGGTATAGGCATGTCTGCCGATGAAATAAAAAAATATATAAATCAAATTGCATTTTCTGGAGCTACAGAATTTATAGAAAAATATAAAGATAAAGATGACTCAAGTCAGATTATTGGACATTTTGGACTAGGTTTTTATTCAGCTTTTATGGTCTCAAAATATGTTGAGATAAAATCAAAATCTTATATTACTAAAAATAAATCTGCCTACTGGAAGTGTGACGGTAATACAGAGTTTGAGATAAAGCCTTCTGATAAAAAAGAGAGAGGCACTGAAATAATTTTACATATAAATGATGACTCGAAAGACTTTCTTGAGGAAAGTAAGGTTGAAGAAATTTTGAAGAAATACTGTAGGTTTCTGCCAGTAGAAATCAAGTTTGGTCAGAAAGAAACATCAGTAGAAGATGGAAAAGATAAGGATGGTAAGCCAAAATATAAATCTGTTAAAGAGGATAACATTATTAACAACCCTAATCCTATCTGGAACAAAAGTCCTAAAGACCTAAAAGACGAAGATTACAAAGAGTTCTATAAAGAGTTACATCCATTCTCAGAAGAACCTCTTTTCTGGATTCATTTAAATGTAGACTATCCATTTAATTTGACAGGTATACTTTTTTTTCCAAAAATTAAAAATGATTTTGAGGTACAAAAAAATAAAATTCAACTCTACTCTAGACAAGTATTTATAACTGATGAAGTGAAAGATGTTGTCCCTGAATTTTTAATGCTACTGCACGGTGTTATAGATTCACCTGACATACCGTTGAACGTATCAAGAAGTTACTTACAATCAGATGGAAATGTAAAAAAAATAAATTCTTACATAACAAAAAAAGTTGCAGATAAGCTCTCTGAGCTATACAAAGAGGACAGAGGTTCTTACGATGAGAAGTGGAAGGATATAAATCTTTTTGTAAAGTATGGGATGATATCTGAGGAAAAGTTTTATGAAAAGGTTGAAAAAATTGCTCTGCTCCAAAGCCTAGACAATAAAATGAGGACTTTTGATGAGTACCAAAAATTTGTTTCCAAAACTCAAAAAGATAAAGATAAGAATACAGTTATTTTATACTCAAATGATCCTGAGAAACAAGACTCTTTTATTGAAGAAGCAAAAAAAAGAAACTATGATATTGTGCTATTTGATAATGTGATTGATAGTCATTATATAAACCATATAGAACAAAAACTTGATAAAGTTCAGATTAAAAGGGTAGACTCAGATATTCTAGATAAATTAATTGACAAGGATGAGAAGAAAGAAACTGTTATATCTGATGATGAGAAAGAGTCATTAAAAAAGATATTTGAAAAAATAATAAATAACCCTTCAACTGTTATAAATGTAGAGTCGTTAAGTACCGATGAAAACCCAGTAGTAATTACTCTTCCAGAGTTTTTTAGGAGAATGCAAGACATGGCAAAATCAAGTGGTAATAATCCTATGATGATGGGGGGTCCTGGCGAGATGGTTTCTGTGAGCATTAATGGCAACCACAAACTGATTAATAAGATCCTAAAAGCTAAAACAAATAAGACAAAAGAGAAGATTGCCTCACAAATTTATGATCTTGCCCTTTTATCTCAGAATATGTTAACTGGATCTAAGCTAACTGGATTTGTTCAGAGGAGTATTGATATACTATCAAAGTAATTTTTCGTTATAGAGTTACATATTAGTTATGAGATTAACATTTACTCTTTTATTTATTGCTTTAAACTATATTTCCTTTTCTCAGGACATCTTTAGGTTAAATGTAGACACCATCTCAGGAGATGATCTGCTATTTAAAAGTGTAGATGACACTCTATCAATAAATAATAAAAAAAAGACTAAAAAAAATATTTTCTTTGGTATAAAAACAAAAAAAGGATTTATTAGAGTAGCGCAGGGAAGAAACAATATCTATGAAAACTTTCATTTTATTGTAAGTTCTGAAATTAAAAATCCCTACGCTCAAGAAATTCATTTTTTTGATAAGAAATCAAGAAAAATTATACGATCAAAGTCAATTTCTGACAATAGCCTTCTCTTACATGGACCATATGTAAAAAGACTTAATAATCAGATTATAGAAGAGGGTTACTTCTATTATGGACTAAAACAAGGAAGGTGGGTTAGGTTGAATAGATCAGATATCTTACAAGATAAAGAGAATTATATGTTAGGTTGGCAGAATGAATCTTTAAGGTATTACTGGGATTACGATAAGGTAAACTTAAAAGAAATTATTCCAATAAAATATGGAGAGATGCATGGAAAATATTATGCTTTTTTTAAAGATGGAAAAGTCGCAGCAAGAGGAGATTACATTAATAACTCAAAGGTTGGTACATGGACAGAGTTTTATAAGTCAGGAAAAAAGAAGAGAGAAATTAAATATGACGATCTTCCATTTTCTACAAATCCATCGTTTATAATAAGGGAATGGAATAATAATGGTAAATTGATATACGATAGAAATCTATTTACAAAAAATTAAATATAAAGAAACTTTGAAGGTTTGAATTCGGTAATAAGTAAGGAAGTAGAGGTTTTAAAACTAGGAAGAATTAAGTTTAAAAATGCTTGGGAAAGACAAGAGGAGAAATTCAATAGTATTATAGATACGAAAATTTATAATAGAAAGACAAAAAATCAGAAAAAGACAAAAAACTTTATTATAACGTGCTCACATCCCCACGTTTACACACTAGGTAAAAGCGGAAACGAAAAGAATTTATTAATTGATGATAAGGAGATTGAGAGGAGAAATTTAGAATATTATAAAATAAATAGAGGGGGTGATATAACATACCACGGGCCAGGTCAACTTGTTATATATCCAATTATTGACCTAGAAAATTTCTTTACAGACATTCATAAATACCTTAGGTACTTAGAAGAATCAATTATATTAACTTTGAAAGAATATAATATAGAATCTGGGAGAGTAGAAGGGTTAACAGGTGTTTGGATAAATCACAAAAAAAATAACCCAAAAAAAATTTGTGCTCTAGGGGTAAAAACAAGTAGATGGGTTACAATGCACGGGTTGGCATTTAATATTTGTCCCGAACTAAAATATTTTAAAAATATCATTCCATGTGGAATTGAAAATAAAGATGTGACTTCTCTCGAGAAAGAACTTAATAAAAAAGTTTCATTGGAAGAAGTTGAAAATAAAGTAATTGTAAACCTTTCCAAGGTTTTTGATTTTAAAATTTTATGAATTGAAAAAAAATAAAAAGAAAAGAAAAGAGTTAGTTAAGCTAACTGGTGTAGTTGATCATGTGAAACAAAGGTTTTGTTTTATATCAGTAGAGGGAATGACCGAAGACATCAAAGTCAAATCTCAAAATATGAATGGCGCAATTCATGAAGATGTTGTGGAGCTACATATATTAAATAATTTCTCTTCAAAAATTGAGGGCAAAATAACGAAAGTAGTTAAAAGAAAATTATCAGAATTTTCAGGAATAATTGAAGATAATAAAGATTTCGCATTCTTTATTCCAAATCACAGGAAGATATATTCTGACTTTTTTATTAAAAAAAGAAACTCTGAAAAGTATAGTAGTAAAAAAAAATATCTAGCGAAGATAACCAGTTGGACAGGAGGCAAAAAACCATTTGCAAAAGTTATTAGATGTATTGGAGATATTGGAAGTAATGAGGCAGAAATACACACAATTATGCATGATTTTAATTTACCTGTTAAATTCCCTATTGAAGTAAATAAAGAAGCTGAAAAATTAAATTCAAAAATATCAGAGAAGGAATTTGAAAGAAGACTAGATTTAAGAAAAGATATCACCTTTACAATAGACCCAGAGGACGCTAAAGATTTTGATGACGCCCTATCTATAAAAATAAATAAAGAGATTTATGAAGTAGGCATTCACATAGCCGATGTATCTCACTTCTTTAATAATAAAAGTTTGTTAAATAAAGAAGCTGAAAAGAGAGCTACCTCCGTTTATCTGGTTGATAGAACCATTCCAATGCTTCCTGAAAAACTATCAAACGACCTTTGTTCATTAAAACCCGATATTGATAGATTAACATTTTCTGTAATTATTAAAATAAATAAAGACTTTAAAATAATTGATAAGTGGGTAGGTAAAACAGTAATCCATTCAAAAAAAAGGTTTACATACGAAAATGCTCAAAATGTAATTGATAAGGGGGAGGGTGTATTTTCTAAAGAGTTAATTGACTTAAATAAAATAGCAAAACATTTCAGGGAAGAACGTTTTGAAAACGGATCTTTTAATTTTAAATCAAATGAAGTTAAATTTCAATTAGATGAACACAAAAAGCCAATAAAAATTGTAAAGAAAGAGAGAAAAGATACACATAAGTTAGTTGAAGAGTTTATGCTCCTCGCAAATAAAATTGTTGCTGAACAGATAAATGAATATGAAAAAAAGTATAATAAAAAATTTACTTTCGTATATAGGATTCATGAAGATCCAGACAAAGTTAAATTGATAGAACTCCAGAAATATATTAAACAATTTGGTTACACAATTAATGTAAATGAACAAAATCTTTCTTCATCTATAAACAACTTAATGAAAGAGATAAAGGGTAAACCAGAAGAAAATTCGATAGAAAAATTTGCTATTCGGTCAATGTCTAAAGCAAGGTATTCAACTGAAAAAGAAAAGCACTTTGGTTTAGCTTTTAAAAACTATTCCCACTTTACTTCTCCAATTAGAAGATTTCCTGATGTTATGGTACATAGGCTTCTTCAATATTATATTAATGGCAGTAAACCCAAAGATAAACTCTATTATGATATTCTTTGTAAGCACTGTTCAAAAATGGAAATAAATGCTACTAAAGCCGAAAGAGAGTCGATTAAGTATAAACAGGCTGAATACATGGAAAACTTTATTGGACAGGAATTTGAGGGAGTAATTTCTGGGATAACTGAATGGGGTATTTATGTTGAAATTATTAAAACAAAATGCGAGGGTTTGGTTAAGATTTCTTCACTTACAGATGATAAATATGATTTCAATAACGAAAAGGTCATTATAGTTGGAAGAAAATTTAAAAAATCATTTGGTTTAGGGCAGCCAATAAAGGTAGCTGTTGCAGGAACAAATATTGAGAAAAGAACAATCGACCTTGATTTAATATGAAAAATAAAATACTTAAATATCAAGAAATTTTAAATAAGGAAATTGATAAAATAAATTTTTCTAAGAAACCTGAAAATCTTTATAAGCCAATTAAATATATTCTTTCTCTAAAGAGTAAAAGAGTAAGGCCCACACTATCAATTTTATCTTATAAATTGTTTAAAAATGATTTAGATAATATTCTTATACCCTCAATTTCTTTGGAACTTTTTCATAATTTCACTTTAATTCATGATGATATAATGGACAACGCAGATTTAAGGAGAGGAAAAAAAACTGTTCATAAAAAATGGAATAAAAATATCGGTATATTATCTGGTGATATCCTTATGATATATGCCTATTGTCTTTTAGAAGGATTGGAATCAAAAATTTATGGAAAAATATTGAAAAGGTTTAATGAAATATCTATAATGGTTTGTGAGGGACAACAATTTGATATGGATTATGAGGAGAAGGCCCTTATTTCAGAAGAAGAGTATCTTGAAATGATTAAATTAAAAACTGCAGTCCTTATTGGGTTCAGTTTAGAGCTTGGAGGAATGGTAGCTGATGTAGATAAAAATACCACAAACAAATTATATAATATTGGGGAGATGATGGGGATAGGTTTTCAGTTAATGGATGATTACCTTGATGTCTTTGGTAGTCCAGGTTTTGGTAAAAAAATTGGAGGAGATATAATAGCTAATAAGAAAACGTATCTGATGATTAATCTTTTAAAAAAGTCCGACGAGAAAGATATTAAAACAATAAAAGGGTTGAAAAACTCAAATAATGATAAAGAAAAGATTAAAGTAATAAGTGAGTTAATGATAAAGTATGGGATTAATATTTTAGCCAAAAAAACAATTGAAGATTATTTCAAAACTGCCCTGAATGAACTAGGAGAGATTAAAAGTGAAAGTGATTATAAAGTAATTTTAAGAGAATACTTTAATGAAATGATGGTAAGAATTAATTAGTTAGCCTGAGCTACTGACACAAAAGACCTATTATTCCTTCCTTTCTTAAATTCTACAATGCCATCAGTTAGAGCAAACAGTGTATGATCTTTACCTATTCCTACATTTTCTCCAGGATGATGCTTTGTTCCTCTTTGTCTAACTATTATGTTTCCTGCTATAATTTTTTGTCCACCAAAAATTTTTATACCGAGCCTTTTACTATGTGACTCTCTTCCGTTTTTTGAACTTCCAGCTCCTTTCTTGTGTGCCATAATATTACTTTATTTCCTTTATTAAAATTTTAGTTAGTTCTTGTCTATGACCATTCTTAACTTTATATCCCTTTCTCCTTTTTTTCTTGAATACAATAACTTTATCATCTTTAATCTGGTCTAATACCTCTCCCGTAACCTTTGACCCCTTAACAGTCGGCTTACCAATTTTAGCTTTTCCTTTGTCGGATATGAATAACACATTATTGAATTCAACTTTTTTTCCTGACTTAGGTACAATTTTATCTGTATAGATAAATTTATTTTTTTCTACCTTAAACTGTTTCCCTGAAATATCAACTATCGCGTACATACCTTTTTTTTTAACGTGTGCAAATTTATGATTTTATATCAATTATTCAAATCAAAAAAATCAATTTAGAAAAAATTAAAAAAAAACTAAAAAACGTTGTAAATAAGTTTTGATATTTTAAAGTCTTTTTATAATATTTGTAATGCCTAGATCGAGAGAATTTTTTTTATAAGAAACTCACGA
>CEQY01396389.1_pt1 | contig 17015 bp, 14 predicted proteins | sample 361391 | NCBI WGS metagenome assembly CEQY01 (sample SAMEA2621075, study PRJEB7988) | marine metagenome | isolation source: saline water (ENVO:00002010), including | reverse complement strand
ATTAACAATAGTTTCATATTTACATTCACTATCATCAAAGCGTCCTATCTCAGAACTTACATCATCAGTTGAATAAACTATCCACTCATCTCCATATCTGTGAATAGCACCAATAACAGTATATGGAATTACACCACAAGAAAGGTTAGCGGGTTCATTACCTATAACACCTAAGTCACCATCTTCAGAATTATTTGCAATATTACGTGCATGCCACCATGCCTGGTTATTCTCCAGGGATGGGGTAATATCCTTGTTCATCCCTTTAATAAAGGAATTTGTTTGAACAGAGGAGCTATTGCTGTTTGCCCTTTGACGTCTGTTAGAAGAAGGTGTTCTTTTTTTTGCCATATTACATTATATCTTTAATAAGATGATCCAGATGTAGTTGAACTACCCACTGCTGTATTAGGTGCTGAAACAACTCTTGGATTTTCAGGAGCATAGCTTAAGAACATATTATAATAGTTATGATACTGTGCTCTCCTATTCATTGTCCATACCTTTTTCATTTCTTGGAAATCTGGTGTATTTACAAATGTTAGTGCATTGTTTCTAGAAGCTCTTAATCTTTGTTCTACTAATCCTAATTGCTGAGATACATTTTCTCCTTGCCAAATCATATTCTCAAGTATCCTTTGTTTCACAGCATACTCATAATACTCATTACAATATGGATGGTCTAGCACAAGTAAGTCACCAAATGCATCTTCCATTGCACCTTGATAACTAATATATACTTTACCAGTAGCAAAATTAGTAAGTAAGTAACCATCTTTTATTTCTGCTGTATCTAGAGATTGTGCTCCTAGACTTGGACAATAACAAACTTTATCATTTAAACTTGTTATTCTAAGTTGTGACCAATGATTAAATACTCTATATTGTTCTGCACCTATTCTCTGTACAAGTTGATATTCTTTTTTATTATCACATGTTTTAATTACACATACATCTTTACAAGTTGGATCTGTATTACATGGTTCTTGTTGACCAGGTGCTGGTTTATAAGGTACATCATTTGTTGTTTCAACATGAGTACCTGAAGGAAGAGATGCACTTATTTTATAACTACCACATCTAAATGCATAATTTACATATTTAAAATCTACAGGTAGTTGGCCCCTTCCATGTTCTATATCTATAATAACTTCTTTAGTTCTATGTATTCTTAATCCAAGATCATAGTTAACTCTTTGAGCTACTTTAATAAGTTGTTGAGGTTCTATTAAACCTTCTAATGCGTATGTAGAAAAGTCAATGGAAACATCTTCCATCAACTGACTAAATGTTCTATAGTTTTGTGATACTCCCATTATTGTCTATTTAAGTTACGTTTATTATCTGAGTCTTCAGAAGGCACTTTAATAGTATTAAGCATTGTATTTACAACCTGCTGTTCTATTTCAGCAAATAATGCTTCAGGTATATATATCTCTTGCTCATACCTTGGTGTACAATCATTTTCTGTATCACAATCCCATTTAGTAATATCTGAGTCAAATACTCCTTCTACTTTTATTGCATCCCATTCTATATTAGGGCAATAAATATATCCATCTAACCACCAAAAATATTTTGTTTTATTATATTTAAAAGTTGTAGTTTTGGTCATTGATGTATATGTCCCTGGTTGTGTTGCTTGTAATTCTTGAGATCCATCTATTGAACTAATAGTACGGATTAAAGGCCCCCAATATCCTTCAAACATTGATGGTAATTTAAGTTTAGTTCTTTTAATAGTACATCCACTTTGTATACCTGCACAATGTGCTTCTACTTTATCTACTTCAATAAGTTCTACGTATGGTAATGTTTTCCAAACAGAGTTAAATTTAAGAAGCTTATTTGCATAATCTTGCCTTCTCATTAAGAATTGAGCATACTTTTCAATCAAGCTGTATATATATCTATCAGTAACAAAGGCGTCTTGCACTTCTGCTTTTACCTGTCCCCTGATTCTAGATATTGTTTGTGCTATTGTTGCCATTCTTTTTAATTTTCAAATTCATTATATTTTTTTAATGCTTGTTTGGTTTGTTCAGGGTTCTCATCATAAAGATGTGCAACTCTGTATTTATTTTGCATAACAACATACTTTGTCCAATTTATAGGATACTGCTTTGCTACAGATCTTTTAAAGTCTCTACTAGCTACAAAATGCCATAACTCTCTATTTTTAAATCTATACTTTGTAGAATAGTTTGTATAAAATATTTTACCTATGTTACCATCTGTTTCCCAGTTTTTATTTTGTAATACTTTACCGTATTGCTTTGATAAAGCATAATTAGTATTAACTGTCTTAGAAGGCTTACATGTTCCTATAAATAAATAACCTAGTGAGTCAGGTAATTCTACACCATCTCTACTATTAATTACTTCATTCCATAGTTTTACATTGTATAGCTTTATTATCTTTTTTAGTTTAACATTATCTATCTTTGAGTATAAAGGTTTTTTTTCTTTAAACTCTTTAATTGTATCCTCATTCAATAACCCTAATCTCTTCTCCCTATACCTTGGAGCCTTAAGATCAGGTTTTTTAAAATTATTTATCATATGGTTACATTTATAATTTACAAAAAAAACCCCAGTAAATGAAATTTTGCTGAGGTCTTTATAAAGCTTGATAGGTTAATTCACATATATTTCCCATAGTAGGGTGCTGTAACTCTAATTTACCTGATCTTCTATTACCTACATATTTATTATGATAATGGTAATAGTCTGTGTTTCCTATACTTGGTAGAGTCTTATGTATAAAACCTGTTGTCTCAGCAGTAGTCATGTATTCTACTTTTCTTTCTGTATGGAAATGTCCTGTAAATAATGTCCTATTTACTGTATCACCCCATTCTCTAGGATATTCTGTAGCATATACAAGAGGTGTATTCTTACTTGGTTTGTCCCCGTGTTCAAAAGCATTAAAGTTATTATGCCATACATGCACCTTTCTTTCTTCATACGTTATATCCCACTCAATGTTTTTACTTTCTATTGATTGTGAGAGAGCATGAACTAAATGAAAGGATGATAATCTATCATGATTACCAGGTACATAAACAACCACAAGATCATTACAAAAGTTCTTAAGATATCCTATTGCCCAATGCATAGCATCAAATGCCTGCATATAAGCCTCTGTAGCAGTCATACAGTTCTCTAATGGTGTTCCACCAGTGGTAGTACCAGTAAAGGTGTCCATGTTGATTAAATCACCTCCTACAACAAAATAAAGTTTTTCTATGTAATGTGAAGGTGTGGCTCTATGTATCAAGTTTATAATAGTATCCTCAAAATCTTTATCTATAGTTTGATTACCTTCCTTACCAAAATGTATATCCTGTATAGATATAATACCACATACACTTTCTCCTTTCTTTAAACTTTTAAGGTTTGGTTTAGGAAGTTTGTATGTTTTTGGTTTCCAATTCTTTAAGAGATCCTCTAAATATTTTTCTTCTGAGTTTTTAATTTTAGAAACTAGAGCTGATACCCTCCAGTGATCTCCCATTTGTTTATTCCAATATGATGAAAGTTTCCATATGCTTGTATCTATTTTAAGTAAATGGATAATCTCTTCTGGACTTTTTGGCTCAAAGTCAAAGGTTCCTGATAATTTACCTTCTCCCTTTTCTAAGTCAATAGATTCTACTAGTTGAGCATTATCAGCAGCTTTACTAAAAAACTTACTTTTCTTCTTCTCAACTTTTCTTTCATTTAATACTTCTTTCTTTAATTTTTTATATTGTGATTCTGAGATATTTAATTTTTCAGCACAATAACTTGGATGTTTTTTCCACTTTAAGGACTCTATTATCCTGTGTTTTAAGTAATTAGACATAATAAGTTAGTATTGATTTTTGTAAATGTAGTTATAATATATTGATTTTCTTGGTATTTACATAAAAAAAAAGAGACTGGGTTACCCCAGTCCCTCCCAACGTTTGCAGTAGAAAACCAACAAACCACCACTTGTTGTTTCTTTTTAGGATGCAGGTGTAGAGAATAATATCTCTATTGGTTTACAAACAACTGAGTTACCAGCATCCTGCACTTTGACCTTATAAGCTGTACTAGCTGTAAGGTTAGTGATCTTATAATTTGATATTGTTGTTGCTATAGGTGTAGCGTTTTGTAATACCCATCCTCCTGGAGCTACTTGTGTATCTAAGTAAACATTTATACCTGTACTTGAACTCCAAACACCATTCCATAATACTTCAGCTGAGTCACTAGTAATAGTACCAGCATATACATTATATGGATCATGTTGTAGATCACTAGATGTACAAGCACCTAAGCCATTAGATAATATCATAGCAAACTTCTGAATAATAGAATCTAATCTTTCTCCTGAAGTAATAACTATTTTTTCACCATTTTCACCTATCTGAAAAGATGTACCACAATAGCTAACACATGCAGCACACTGCACATCTTCACATCTCTCACTGCCTACACTACAATCAGTATAAGTACATGGGTTTGTTAAAGCTGTGTCAGCACAACTACATTTTTCACTACATTTTGTACAATTACATGCCATCTTTTAATTTTTTATTTTATGAACAACCTGCTACTATTTCTGCACTAATTGATGCTGGATTATCACTTTGATTCCAATTTCCTCCAGTGTTAGTTGCTAACTCTCTCCATGGATAAACTTGAGTTCCTCCATTATTATATGTCTTATTAACACCTTCACCTAGAACAAATATCTTTATTCCTGCATTATTTGCTTGATTTGTTAGCTGCTGAATAAATGCGTAGTCTGTGCTAGTAAATTGATCATCATCTCCAGATGATATATCATCCGTTATTGTAACTATATATTTAGCTACATTATTTCTAAATGCACCTAAGAAATCACTATTCATAACTCTTGATATAGCTAAATCCATTGGCTCTGGAGCAGAAGCACCACTACCTATTGGTACATTAGTTGGTGCTGGACCTGTATTTAATAAGTTAACTTGTGTTGTTGCAGCAGCTCCATTATTAGTATTAAACATTTCCCAAGCAGTGAAGAACATTGTATTACCACCTGTAGCTGTACCATTTACTGCTTCTTTCTGTACTGCTGGTAATGCTATATAATCAGTTGAAGTATCATAGTTTGGAACTTGATTTGCTGAATTTTTCTCACTAACTGTCATTACTCCAATTCTATAATTGTTAGAACCAGAAGATGTATCAATAGTGTTAACTAGTGTTGCAAAACCAGTCTTAATAGCATTAATTTCATCTGACATTGATCCAGTATAGTCAAGACAGAATGCTACATCCATACCATTTGTACATGGTGCTGCACCAGTATCAGTTTGGAATGTTGTTATAGTAGATGAACATACTTGTGTTTGACCACCATATTGTACTGTTAATCTTACTGAATATGTTGTTGAAGGAGCCAATCCTGTAAATGAATGAGTTACAGTAGTACCTGGGTTATTAACAGTATATGTAGCTGCTACTACACCATTGTTGTCTAGTATATCTATAATATATACAGCTGATGCTCCTATCTGATTTGGGAATGATACATCCACTCCTGTTTGAGTTATATTACTTGTTACTGGTGTTGGGCATGGTATTAAACCAGGCACCACATTTGATTGATTAGCTGTACAAGTATCTGCTCCATCAGTTACACTAAACTCAACAAGAACATTTAAATCACCTTGTGTATTCAAAGTAGATACGTTAAAGTTAAGACCATTAGTATTATTCTGTAAAAGAGAAACACTAAAGGTTTGTGTTAGGTTAGCACCTAAACTATCAGTTACAGTTATCTTACTAAATCCTGCTGAATCATTAAATGAATTAGGTATACTTGAATTTATAAAGCTAAAGTTTATGTTATCTATAATACCGTTAGAGTTAGTACCTGTACTAGTAGTATATGCAAAAGTAATACCATCACATCCACTAGGACAGCAATTTGTTTGAACGTTTGAAAGTGCATTATATAGATCATCTATCACTACCCAAGCATTTTGTAATGACTGTGCCATAGTGCTTGGTGAAGCATTCCAACCTGTTATAGAACCATAAGATGTTGATGTGCTTGCTAAACTTGTTGTAGAAGATGTTATTGCTGTTTGATTTACTGCTGAATTAATAGCAGCTGGTAAACCTACTGCATTCTGTAAAGAACAAAAAGCACTTTCAAGTGCTAATACAACTACTGACACATTTGTCAACGTTCCTACATTACTCACACACGTTGGTACAATCTGAACTTCTGATGAAGTACCTGAACATGGTAATACACATGCTTCTAGAATTGATATTCTATTATCAATACTAGTTAAAGTTGAATTGATTGTATTTATACTAGCTAAGTTAGTACATACTTGATTAGCTATAAGAGTTGCAAATTCATCTAAACGTAATTCAGTTACAGGATTACCACTTGCATCATTATACTGCAAACAAGCAGGTAATACCATCATTGGTAAGGCAGAGCTGCCACCGCCAGGGGTGCTGGGTACTGAAGAATTACTGTTAGCACAAATTTGTGTTACCATAGCCTGTAATACAGGGACTAAGGTTGTAGGAGTTACTCCTGGAATATTTAAACAGGTTAAATCTAGACCTGTTAAACTTGGATTAGCTGTTACACCATCTGTAATAATCTGGCATACTTTATCACCAATCTTTTTTGTTACTTCACTGATTGTATCACCAGTACAAAGATCTATACATGAAATATCTGGGCCTTGCCATATAACGCAATTAGATGAAATATTGTCACATCCATTTGTAGTGCCGCTTGAATTAGTTGGGATCATAAATATTTTTTTTTACTATAATGTACTGCTGACTTATGAACTATACAATTATAATATACAAAATTTTTTAAAACCAAACAAGAAAGTCTGGTTCTAAAAAATCTTGAAAAATATTTATGAGAAGTATCTTACTTAGCTTCTTCTTCTTTAGGTTCTGCTATTTCACCATTATCAAGGTTTACATTAACACGCCCATACTTTTCCTCCAGCTCTTTTACTTTTGTTTCCCATAAACCTTTAGCTGATGCATGCTTTGATAGAAGATTTACTCTAGTAAGTTCATGAGCTCCTAAATCAAATATTGCTTGATTTAAATTACCTTGTGCCTCACGTACTTCTTTAAGTTCTTTAGCAGTCAATTTTTTTGCTTTTGCTTTTCTTGCCATTTTGTTGATTTTAAATTGTTACAAATATATAAATTATTTCCAAGTTATTTCTGTCACAACTTTTGGTGTTTTAGAAAATAACTGTTCTTGTACTATTTCCTTCAAAGATAATAAATAGTTTTCAGATATTTTAGATTTTAAATAGTTAATTACTTCTTTCTTTTCTAGTTCTTTATAGTCATAAGTACTTATTTTATCTTTAGGATCAAAAACTACAGCCAATGCACCTTGTGCAACAGCTGTCCTTTTTTTCTTGTATTTACCTACTGATCCATGTAATTCATATATAATTTGTTCTATAGAATCATCTTGTCTTGTTATCAAGGATACAATTTCCCAGCTATACACAATATCTTTTATAGTGGGTTCAGTAGATTTTTTAACAACTTTCTTGGTTGTTTTTTTAGCCAGTGGTTTTTTTACTAGCTTCTTTTTGGTTTTTTTTACAGCCATTATATATAGAGTTTTCCCAAATATAATAAATTTATTTATTCAGAATAAGTAAATTTAAGAGTTTCTTCTTCATCTAAAGCTAGTTGTTCAACATTTGCAATACATAAAGCCTCTAAAGGATCTGACTCAGGTTTTGCCCACTCTAATACTTTAGCTTCAAACTCTGCTGAATCTTCAAACTCTACAAAGTTATCTACATCTTCTGGTAGTAAACCTATATATTGTACACCAGGTTCTGAATGAGAATATGTACCATCTGTTGCAGTAACGTCAAAGTAAATTTGTTCAATAACATGATTTTTTCCTAACCATGTTTTTTTACCTTTCATTGCTGTTATTTTTACTGATGTTGTTATTGCCATAATTTATTATTTTAAGTTAAAAGTTGATCATAATTAGCTCTCCATACATCCTGATTTATTACTGTGTATTCTACTGTAATAAACCAAGTAGGTTGACTATTAGTGCTAATAGCTGAAGGTAACATTAATTTTACAGGACTATTTAATCCACCTCTATTTTCATTTTGTGGATTAGTAAATCCCCATAAATTGTTATAAGCACAATAATACCATGCACCATCACCATTTACAATAGTATTTCTTGCTACACCTCCTAGAATTGAATATGAACTAGTTGGATTTTGTTGAACAAATTCTGCAGCATATGTATTACTTGACCATCCTGAACCTTTATTAGTTCCAGTTTTATGTACAAATATATCTTTAACTATTAATACTTTGCCAGTACCTGGAGACGGTGTTACATTAACACCATTTGAAGATCCAGAAGCTGTTGGCCAACCACCTTGTTCAATTTTAGTAGTGTATCTATATGTTGCCATTAAGACTTTACCACCTGTTCCAAAGCCTGCTGTAGCTCTTACTAAACCTGTATTTGCATTACCTGATAACCAAGTATCTTTATTAGTAGGTGTATAAGCACCCATCTTAACATATCTAGGTCCAGATCCACCCTCTACAAAAAAGTTTTGTTCTGTTGTATTACCTACGTTTAATTCATTTCTTGCTCTAAATGTTCCATTAACATCAAATGCAGATCCTGGAGTTGTAGTTCTAAATCCTGCTTTTTTATTTACTAAATCTAAATACCAAGTAGGATTAGCTGGATCAGAACCAAAAGTCATAATACCTGCTCCAGTTATTCTTGTTCTTTCAACATTGCCTGTTTTATTTCTTAATGAAGCGTTATCTTGAGTATTAATTGAAAAATCTCCAGTACCTCTGTGCGTAATATCTGATGTAGCATTTGCACCACCATTACCCCTAATTATTCTTAATCCATAATCAGTATAAGTAGTATCACCAACAAAGTCAATATAAGCATAACCATTTCCTGATCTACCATTACCTACCTCAATACTATATTCTGAATCTGAAGATCCTCCTATTCTTAGAGTACTACCATTCCATGTGAATTCAGAACTAGAAGTTATACTTGTAGATCCACTCCAATAAGTTACTCTACCTGATGTACCACTACCAGTAACTGTGCCGCTTCCAGTACCTGCACCTATTAGTTCTCTAACCTCTGCGGCTGTAATACCAGTATTTAAAGAAGGTACTGAGCCATTAGATAGTATAGCTGGAACACCAGTATCTGGTGATGAGTTTGTAATTGTAACTCCACCAGTTGATGAGCTTACACTTATTCCAGTACCAGCAGTAACAGAAGTTACACCTGTGTTTGTAATTGTAAGTGTTCCACCACTTGATGTAGATGTTAATTCAGATTGTATACCTGTACCTTGAGCAAAAGTAACTGTTTCTCCATTAGTTACTGTACTAGTTTCTGTTCCATTTCCTTCTTTAAGAATCCAACTTGACATAGAACCTGAGCCAGTACCAGCACCAATATCACTTCTTACTTGAGCTGCTGTTCTTGTTTTAATTACACCACTGTCACTTACTAAAAATAATGATGCAGCAGAGCCGTAAGCACTTAAAGTATTAAGTGTTGTACCACTACTATTAAATCCTATTCGTTTAGTTCCTCCTGTTGATATTTCTAAATTATCAGAAGCAGAACTATATATACCAGTGTTACTATCTTGAGCTCCAGTTCCACTTCTTTTTCCAAAGTTAATAGCTGGTTTACTTACTGTACCTGGTGTAAGTTGTAAATTAGATGAGTTGCTAACAGATTGACCTTCAAATTCTGCAGTGGTTACTCCACCATCATTTTGTATTTGAAAAGGGTGACTTGCTGTATCATAAAGGAAAGTACCAGAAGCTGATTCAAAAAATCTTCCATTAGTTATAGAAGTTGAACCATTAAATTTTACACTTCTACCTGATGTGCCTGAGCCAGTGATTGTTCCACTGCCTGTTCCTGCACCAATTAATGATCTAACTTCTGCAGCTGTTATACCAATTGTAAGAGTAGGTGTACCTGAACTGTTTAAAATTGCTGGAAGTCCAGTATCAGGAGAACTATTAGTTATAGTTATGGTTCCTGAAGTTGTAATTGGAGAACCAGATACAGATATTCCTGTACCAGCAGAAACAGCCACACTTGTTACTGTACCACCACCTATTCCAGACACAGCATCATCTACATACTTTTTGTTAGCTGCATCAGTACTAGCACTTACTGTATCTACACCTTGTATTCTACCTGTACCACTAAACGAAATACTATCTACTAAAGTAATACCACTACCTTGTACGTCTAAATCTCCAGTAATAGTTACACTTTCTTCAAACGTTGCGTTTTGTGAAGAGTCTAGCGTTAAAGCTTGAGCACCACCACTATCTAATCTTAATTGACCTTGTGAATCAATAAATATTTGTTTGCCACTTCCACTATTTATAGTCAAATGTCCGTTAGAATCATTTTTTATTGTATGGCTTCCTGCAATAGTTATATCTCCTCCATCAACAAATAGATCTCCTCCAACTGTAATACCTTCATCAGTACCAATACTTGAATTATTTAAATCTTCTAGCTGAGCACCCGTTAAAGAATATCCTGTTTTAGTGTTTTCTACTACTGGCGTTTCAGCTGTATGATCACCATAATTAGGTATAGTTCCAGGAGATGTTACAATAACATACAAATTACTACTTACTGTATGATATACTTGTAAATATTTTGGTCCATAAGTAGCGTCTGATGTTTGTTGTAATACTCTAACCCCTGTTATTCTGTTTTGATGACCTCCACAGTTTATTACAGTAAAGTTACTATCAGCATAACTACGCATCCACTCTATTCTAATATAAGCGTGATCACCTGATTCACCATCTGTTACGTAAATCTCACCAGCTTTTCTAGCAGCTGACGCTTGGGCAACTGTTACCCAGCCAGCTCCTACAGTTGCGTTAGCACTATCAACAATATGAGCCAACTCACTTCCATCTGCATTAAGTGTTACAGACCCAGAAGTTCCACCACCTGTTAAATAAGTACCTGCAACTACAGCTGTAATATCACCTTGTGGTATTGTTGGGAAAGTAGTAAGATTACCTGCTCCATTAATATACTGTGAAGAACTACCTGCCATTGTGATAGCAAGAGTACCTGACGTAGTTACTGCTGAACCAACATTAAACGCATTTCCTGCATGAGATATTCCTACACTAGTAACTGTACCTCCAGATCCTGGATGAGCATCTACATAAGCTTTATTAGCAGCATCCGTACTTGCTGACACAGTATCAACACCTTGTATACGTCCTGTACCACTTAGTGTTATGTCACCACCACTAACTGTTAAATCACTTGCTATAGTTGCATCACCAGCTTCATTAACTCTAAATAAGAAACTATTACCTCCGTTTTGTACTTCAAACTTAGAACCACTTGTATTATTATCAGAATCTACTTTTATAATTAAATCTGTAGTAGATTGTAACTTACCTGCAAATGTAGAATTCCCATCTGCATCATTTATTGTTGTTGTATTTCTTCCTGCCCATCCACTTGCCCAATTGTCAGGTGAAGAGTTTATCTGTAATCCTTGTTCTGCATTTATATAAACATATTCATTTGTTTGTCCTGTAGCTTGACCATTAGACTCACCTGCATTAAGTACAAGTTGTTGCCCCCCATATGTTCTTATTTTATCAGCTCTTATTGAGTCTGCATTAGTAGCATCAATTCTACTTGAAAATGTTTTTACACCAGCAATAGTTTGGTTTCCTGAAGTTCTTACTACAGTACTATCAACTGTTAATGTACCAGATGTGGTAATAGTTCCTCCGCTTAATCCATCACCTGTAGCTACAGATGTAACAGAGCCACTACCAGTTCCTGCTCCTATATCACTTCTAAGCTGAGCTCCAGTTCTATACTTTACTACACCACTATCACTAACTAAAAACTTATCTGTATCAGAACTAGCATTAGCTATACTACTAATAGTTGTAGATCCTGTTATAGAAACACCTGATGTTGTTGTTTCAAATTTTTTGACATTGTTCTCATATAGCTCAATTGATCCATTTGCAACAAAATTAGCATATGTTTCATTGCCCATAAATGCAGTACCAAAATAGATACTATTTGCTGACTTTATTTCTAAACCATTTGTAGATGTATCAGCAATATAACTTTTATCTGTTAGGTTATTATGATAGATAGATAAATCAGTACCAGTACCAAACTTTGCTTGTATGTTATCTGGAAAAGCTATTCCACTACCAGAAGATGACATAGTACCACCACTAAGCTGTAGATATCTTCCATCTAAATCTACAGTAACTGCACTAAGACCATTTCTGTTTAGTGTTAATACCCCGTTACCTGTACCAAAGGAAGCACTTGAGACATAATTATTAGTATTAATCATGTCTTGAAGCTCTGTCATTTCTAATTGTTGATTAATATTATTTACATCATCTTCATTATTAATCATCATATAAATAGAACTAGTATCTGCACCAGATGGATTACCTGTATAACTAGGCAGACTTTGTATATCTACCCCAAGAGTAGCTGTACCACCTGAATAACTAAGAGTTAGACCATCTTTATTTCCTCCACCATTTATGTTGACATTACCTGCACCTATTGCAGATGCAGTTGCAGTAGTAATACTTATTGTTCCTGATCCTGTAATTGTTCCACCTTGTATTGGTGAAGTTGTTGCAATAGAAGTTACACTACCTGAACCGGCTCCTATATCTGACTTAACTTGTGCTTTTGTTCTATATTTAAGAGCTGAACCATCCCATACAACAATACCGGTATATGTAGCATTATCATTAGATATAGAGGATACTGAGAGTGTACCTGTAACTTCAGAATTATTTAAGAATTTTATTGCCATACCGGTATATTTTTTATCAAAAGTACAAAATATAAATGTATTTTGAAAGGATAGCTGTTGTAACTATCCTTTCTAATACTTTATATTATCTTACCTTACTAACTAAAACTCTTAATGAATTTGCCGTTTGTGTTTGGGCAGTAGAAAGAGTTAAGCTATATGGAGATGATGTGTCTCTAATTACATCTACATATACAGTAGCACCACTTGATACTTCATATACTTGTACTATAACATCTGCAGTACCTAGGCCATGAGCAACTGACCAGCTTGTTGAGTTACTTGCTGGGTATGTTCCTGCAAAACCTTGTGCATCTAAGTGTGCTTTCAATGTAGCTGGAGTTACCATTAAGTAATCCCCTGTAATACCAGCATCAACTTCTGCTTGAGTTGCTGTCTCAGCTACACCACGTGCCCCTGTTGATGCATCAGGTAATGTTCTTGTAGAGTGTGATTGAATAACACCATCAGTCATATTTAACTGATCAATTACAACAACACCTGAAGTATTAATATCTGAGTCAGTACCAATTATGTAATTAGGGGTATTTGCCAACATAGCATTTGATATACCACCTGATTTAATTGTGATAAATCCATTTGCTGTTGCTGAGAAAGAAGCACTGCTGAATCCAGCAACACCTTTTTCAGTTGCCCCATCTGTTGCACCTGTACCTGCAATGTTTTGATCTTGGATAACAATACTATAAGCTGTTGCAGCAGGATTAGAACTTGCACTAATATCTGCATTAGCATAAATCATATCTCCTACCTCAACTGCAACACTACTACCATTAAAAGCTATAGTGCCATCTGTAGTAACAACAAAGAAGTCACCCGTAGTAAGTGCAGTGTTACTTGAACCAGCTATTGCAGGAGAGTTTGTACTTGCATTATATCCACCTTGAAATACACCTACTCCAGCTACAAGTGATTGAACTTGCCCTAAGTTAACAGCATCTGTACTAGCTGTACCATTTGAAACATTAACAAGTTTATTTGAGGACAAAGATAAAGCACTAGTTGGTGCTCCTAATGAAGTTAGTGGAATATCAACTAAAGATGCTTTTCTTACTGCACCACTTGCACTATCATCTGCAAGTATAATTTCATCATCTGGTTCTGCTTGACCAGTCATACCAGTTGCATCATTAATAATACCAGTAGCTGAATAATCAACTGCAATTGTTGGATTGACTGAGACAGATCCTGCAGAAATTTTTATACCAGCTCCAGCGGATACACTTGTTACTGTACCTACTGTTAAGGTTCCTAAACTACCATTACCTAATACAACTTGTGAAGCTGTTCCAGCACCTGTTACTGCAATTGTTCCAGAACTTGTTACTGGTGAACTAGAAACACTAAATGCTGAAGGCATAGATAATCCTACACTTGTTACTGTTCCTGAAGTATTTGTAAATGGTAAATTAGATATTAAGAATTTTTTTGTTGTGTTATCTGTTGAATCTACACCAGCTATAAAATCTGCTGATACAGGAGTAACTGCAGATAACTCATGAAGATCTAATTTATAGGTTAATGTATTTGGAGATCCACTAACTGCAGAAGCATCTAATCCTGCTTCACCTATAAAGTTTACTGTCTCACCATCACCAACATCAACAGCTGTTCCACCATCTCCTTTTAGTTTCCAGTCTGTATATGCTCCAGCAGGAGTTGCCCACTGATTATCACCTCTAAGGAAGGTGGTAGCACCTGGTGTACCACTTGCAGAAAGATCTGCTGTAATTGTACCCGTAGTAGTAATAGTACCTCCTGATACATCTACAAATGTACCATTAGAAGTAGCTACAGATGTAACTGTACCATCTGCTCCAAATCCAGGCATTGCTGAGATAAGAGCTTTTTTAATTGTATTATCAGTTGCATCAGAGAACCATAGTGTGTCAGCACCAGCTGGAGTAGCTGCACCTGCTGCTAAAATTGCGTTGTCTGTACCAGCATAATCAATGTTTACTGTTGGAGTAACTGATGCTGATCCAGATACTGTAATACCTGTTCCGCCTGATACAGAAGTAACTGTACCAGTATTAGATGTTGCAGTAGTACTTATTGTTAATTTAGCACTATTAGTTCTTGCAACGCTAATTAAACCACTTCCTGCAATTTCTACATCATCATTACTACCATCAGATCCACTTAATCTTATTTTAGTAGTAGAACCTGGGACAGCTAAATCATATGTAGTGTCTCCATCACTTCCTGTTTGAATGCTCACCCAGTTTCCGTTTTCACGTACTCTCAGTTTGTTAAGGCCAGTATCATAATAAAGCTGACCATCTCCATAGACTGTAGGGGCACTCCCTAAGTTTTGGATTCTAGCCAATTCCAGCTGATTCCCAACTAAGGTAATATTGTTTAAAAATTTAATACTTGCCATAACTTTGTTTTTTAATTTCTATATATAATTTTAATTTAAATATGCACATCCATTAAATGCAGAACCAAATGTTAATACTAAAACATTAGAGTTAGTATATGCTACATTTCCCACTACAACTGTATTTCCACTATCAACTACTGTGACTGATGGAAATCTTCCTAGATTATGCGTAATAGTCCACTGTGCTAATGGAAGGTCTTGACAGAATACAAATGTTCCTGCATCTGCTATAATTTGCTCCAGATCTAAAACAGTGCAAACATTAGTTGGTATTTCTGGGCAAGATTGACTTGCTTTAACATTTACCTTAGCTAATGGTTCTACAAAAGTTCCAGATACGCCTGACGCAACTACAACTTTTGATGAAGCTGCATTTTGCCAATCACATAATTTCTTGTTTACTATAGCGTCTTCAAAATCTGTATAGCAACATGTGTCTATACCAAATCTAACTGTCTTAAAATTTGCATATGCTTGATTTGCAAAATTTTGTTCAGTCTTAATCCTCTTCAATAAAGAAAGCTCCTTCTGCTTTGCAGAGTTACTTGATGCTACTATTGTTGATGATGCCATAATTATTTGTTTCTTAAATCTTGTATCTGCTGTCTAGCTAACTCAAGTCCTAGGTCTCTGGATGTATCTAACTTTGCATCTGCTTTTGCTTTACATTGTTTACAAACCACAACCCCATTTCCTAAACTAGCTTTTTGGCATCCACAAGTAAATACTTTACCACAGTGTGCACAATTTGCCATTTCTTTTGGTTTACATTAAATATTTAGAACTTGAACCACAGTTACCTGAAGGACAAGCTATTTTTTCTAATCTATTTTTTGCATAATTATAGAGTTGCATTCCCTGTGCAGCTGCTTGGCAGTATTCTACATTTGATACTGCTGCATCTATCATAGTTCTTATATAATACATCTCTGCTAATATTGCTTGTTTATCTGAATCTGGTTGACATGCCTGTACATCTAAGTCACATAATACTTCATAGTATTTTGTAAGTAACTTAGTTACTCTTAAATGATTATATTCTACATAAACTTTAGAGTTAGGAGATACACTATATTTTACAATGTATATTCCATCAGGTATATGTTCAGTCTTTGTACCACAGTCTTCTTTCTGTAATGCAAGTGTACATGCCGTAAGACACATATCAAATTCTTTGTCAACTTTGATTAAAACAGGTACACTGTACCCAGGCAATGTTATTAATAATTCCTCACAATCTACTGCTAGCTCTTTAGAGTATTGACTAGTATCTTTTATGCATAGTAGATCACAATTAGATACCGTTGGAATCTCTAAACTTAATATATGTTTGTTTGCCATTTCTTATAACTTTAGTACACTATATAGATAATATACAAAAAAATCAAGAATATATAAAATAAAAAGAGCAGGAGTTTTTGGCTCCTGCTCTAATTAAGTTTAAGAAAAACAATATCTTACCAATAAGTATTACTTGTTTGGAAAGGTACTTTGTTTCCATTATCACCAGCCCATGCAGATAAACCTTCAAATAAGTCATCTAATTGACCTTGTGCTGCAGCGTCAGAACATTTTACATAAATTTTGTAAACGTACTGATCATTATCAAACACACCAGATGGGTTGTTAAATCTAGGCACAGAATGCTTGACATAATATGCTCTATAAGTAGCACTTCT
>CEQY01000875.1_pt1 | contig 17027 bp, 7 predicted proteins | sample 361391 | NCBI WGS metagenome assembly CEQY01 (sample SAMEA2621075, study PRJEB7988) | marine metagenome | isolation source: saline water (ENVO:00002010), including | reverse complement strand
ACCTGCTCCGCTTGAACCTGCTCCGCTTGAACCTGCTCCGCTTGAACAAGACCCCCCTGAATATAAAGTAATTCCACAATCAGTTAATGATGTACCAAAAGAAGATAGAATTATCAAAGTTCGTGGAGCACAAGGCGACAAAGCCGGGAGACAAGGCGACAAAGCCGGGAGACAAGGCGACAAAGCCGGGATACAAGGCGACAAAGCCGGGAGACAAGGTGCACCAAAAACTATGCAAAAAACCGCATTCGTAGCTGTAAATGACAACGTAAGTAATATATTTGATCATATGCCCGACGATGTGAATGTTAAAACGCCAGTTCATTATCTGGATAATCATGAAATGTTTGTTAAACAAATGAACGCTTCGCTTAACAAATTATTTTCTGTACCTGCGGGGATAGATGAAGAGCCGCCAACATGTGATTCTATTTTTAGCACAGAAACATCTTTTGACCTTTTAGTTCATCAAAAAATTATCAAATACTATTTAAATATATTTTCACCATATCGTGGTTTGCTGTTATATCATGGTCTAGGAGCAGGAAAAACATGTGGTTCTATTGCCATTGCCGAAGGGCTCAAAAATTTCAAAAAAATATTAGTAATGACCCCAGCATCACTAAGAATGAACTATGTAGAAGAATTAAAAAAATGTGGTGACCCACTTTACAAACGGAAACAACATTGGACATTCATGGATGCTAAATCAGCAAAAAGTAATATTAAATTAGTTGCTGAGAAACTAGGTTTGCAAGAATCATATATAATGGAAAAACGTGGGGCATGGGTTGTTGACCATGAAAAAGATGAAAATTATTCTTCATTATCCCCTGCTGACAAACTTTCTCTCGATAAACAAATTAATAAGATGATTACAAACAAATATGAATTTATTAACTATAATGGTATCCGCAATAAACAGTATGATGAACTTACACAAAATGGAAAGTTAAACCCATTTGATAATAAAGTTATTATCATTGATGAGGCACACAACTTTATTAGCAGAATTGTTAATAAACTAAAACTAGCAAAAACAAAACGTGATTCTGCATTAGCATATAAAATGTACTTAGCATTGATGAAAGCAAATAATGCAAAGGTTGTTCTTCTCTCTGGTACACCAATGATTAACTATCCAAATGAAATAGGTATTCTATTTAATATATTAAGAGGTCAGATTTCTACGTGGGAAATCACAATTAATACTGAAACAACAAAAAAGGTTGATCAAGAATATTTTGAAAATACATTAGGAAAATCTACCTATGTTGATTATATTAATTACAGTGCAAACACCAAGATACTTGAAGTAACAAGAACACCATATGGTTTTATTAACAAATTTGAAGGCGACAAACACAAAGGCGTTGTTTTACATGACACTGGTGGAATTACTGACGCAGCCTTTATAGATGATATTAAACTTATACTTGCGAAAGATAAGGTTACATTTGATAAGAGACGGGTTAAATCTATTAAATACAAAGCACTACCAGATGATTTGGAAGAATTTATGACAAAATTTATTGATTTTGACACAAAAAAATTATCAAATGAGATGTTGTTAATGCGTCGTATTGTAGGTTTGACTTCATATTATAGAAGTGCACAAGAAGGATTGATGCCAGATTATAACCCAGAAACTGACTTAATTATAGAGAGAATTGATTTTAGTGATTTTCAGTTTGGTATATACAATCAAGCAAGGTCTGTGGAAAGAACACAAGAAAAAAATAATGCAAAGAAAAAGAAAAAGGGTAATGATTTATATGATGAAGTTAGTTCAACATATCGTATATTTTCACGCTTATTTTGTAATTTTGTATTTCCTGATGCAATTGAACGTCCAATGCCGAATGAAAAACTTAATATTGATGACAATATTAAAAAGGGATTGGGTGAAAATGTAATTGATGTTGTAAGTGAAGATGAATTAGTATCTGGAATAGAAGGTATTATGGCAGATGACGTTGGTCAAGTAGCTGATGATATCAATAAACAAGTTGATAAAACATATGAAAGTCGTATTAAAACTGCATTGGCTGCATTAAAAGAGATGGGTGGTGATGCATTATCATTTGATGCATTAGAAAATTACTCACCAAAATTTAAAAAATTAGTAGAAAATTTATTAGATGAAAGTAATCAAGGCAAACATCTTGTATATAGTCAATTTAGAACATTAGAAGGAATAGGTATTATAAAACTGATTCTTGAATATAATGGTTTTATTGAATTTAAATTAAAACGTGATAGTACTAATGAATGGGTTATGGATATTCCTTCTGGCATGGAACAGAACCCTATGTTTGCTTTATATACTGGCACTGAAACAGCCGAAGAAAAAGAATTAACAAGAAATATATTTAACGATGATATCGAAGTATTGCCAACAAAATTGAGAGAACAAATTGAAGCAAACAAACCAAATAATATAATGGGCGATTTTATTAAAATATTTATGATTACTGCATCTGGTGCAGAAGGTATATCACTTAAAAATGTAAGGTTTGTACATATAACAGAACCATATTGGCATCCTGTTAGAAGAGAACAGGTAATAGGACGTGCCAAACGTATATGTAGTCATACAACATTGCCACCAGAACTAAGAAACATAAAAGTATTTATGTATCTAATGACAATAAGTAAAAAACAACTTGATGAAGGTGATAAAAATGCAATTGAAATGAAATTAAAGGATAGAAGTGATGATGGAAAACGTGTAATAACAACTGATGAATTTTTACATGAAAAATCAGATTTAAAACAGTCAATTTCCAATTATCTTTTAACAGCAATAAAGAAATCATCTATTGATTGCAAGTTTCATAATGGACAAAATCTTGTTTGTTATTCAGTTAGTAATCCAGATGGATATAATTTTGTACCAGATTATAATAAAGAAGAAAAGGACGCAATGAGAGAGAAGAATAAGAAAAGTGTTAAAATAAAGGCTATTGTAGCAGAGTTCTTAGGTAAAAAGGTAGGAAAAAAACCTGCAACAAAACAAAAATTTGTTATTGACCAAAATACTAATAAATTTTATAATCATACTGAGTTTCTTGCATACATGGACGCCATGAAAAAAAACAAAGAAGGTAATATGCCAGATCCTATTGGTGAAATTATTAATAAGAAAGATTCAAATGGAATAATAAAACAAGAAATTATACATTATTAAAAATAAACATAAACAAAAATCAATAGTATTATATTAAGATGAACGTTTTTAATACTGATAAAAATAAGAGTATGTTATGGTCAATTTTAGATAAACAAGGAAAATTTAACCATGTTCCACAAAATGTCAATATTGTGAAAATATTTGAATCTACCATTAAACAGACAGAAATTCAGTGTAATGGTAACGAAACACTTGTTAATATGAATAAATCATTTTTGAGTGGTATGATAAAAGAATTATCTATTTACATATCACCAAGTGTTCTTAAAAAGAACAAAACAGAAATGTTTAATAACTCTTTACAAGAAAAAGAACAAAGTTTTAAAGATATGATGAAAGTTCCTACCCCTGCTACTGTTGATTTTAGTGATGGTAAAGGAGATGAACCAATTGGCAATATTGACGAACTTCTCTCTAAACAACTAGAAAAAAGAAATTTAGACATGCCAACATATAATAACATTGATGAAAATAGTGTTAAAGAATGGTTGACAGGAGAATCTACTACATTACCACCCCCAAAACCGAAAAATAAAGAAGCCCATATTAAAATTGGTGAATTAGTAAATCAAAATGTTGTTCTTGATATTACACCTATTAAAAAAACTGTTAAATGGTCAGATGAAAAAAACAGCATTCCTGATAATACAGAAGTTATTAGTAAAAAACCGGAACCTACTGAAATTAAAAGTGAGGAGGAAGATATTGATATTAAAAGTGCACTAGTGAAAGTGCTTAAAAATCAGGAATATATTATAACTGCTATTCATGATTTACAAGATAGAATTTAATTATGATGTGTTAGGATTTCTATCGGTATAAAATATGTCACGAAATTCTTTCATCTCGTCATCTGGTATTCTATTTCGTTTTATCCATTGCGGTGTGTGTATTTTTTTAAGTTGTGCAATAATTGCATATAAACAATATATACCACATTCGGTATTTTCATGCTGATGACGAGTTGGTGCGTTATCAATAAATCGTATCTTCTTATGTAAGTCATTTTTACATTGAAATTTAATTCGCTTTACCAGTTGTTTTATTTCATCTGGTATAGAATTTCCATTTGTATCCAGAAAAAATATATAATTATTATTCAAATCTACATACATGGATACCCAATGACTACCAGATTTATAGTGTGGGTCCAGATTAAATATAAATCCTAAATTGGTTACACCTTTGTTATATTTTTCTTGTACATTTAACTTACATATTTCTTCAAAAATACATTGATCACTATCTTCATATTTATCATCAAAATCAATCGGTGATGCACCAAAAAATTCAAAATTATCGTTTTCATTTTCATATTGTTTCATTACACGTTCTATATCCAAAGAATCAAGCCATTCAACTGGATTTTTTTTCCATTTTTGCGGTTTTGCTGGTGTAAAACTTTCATCAAATATCTTTGAAGCTATATTTCTATCAATAAATTGTTGTTTCAACCAACATGCTTCATTCTTACATACATGTTGAAGATATTCATCAAACCGTTTCCATATTTGTTCTGGTTGTTTTGAATGTATTTGTTTATCTGGATGTTTGGTATTCCAGATATTTCGCATTTTTATCAAATCGTCTCGTGAATAACATGTACCATTTCGTTTTTCTACCCCACCATAACAGTTTGATATCTTCAGAGATGATTTCCTATCTACCTTTTTTTTTCGTTTGTTCCTTCTAGAAAATAAACCTCTTAACATATACTATATATTCATAATTTATTTTTCACGTTTTTTAACACCTTTATATCTAAATTTTTTACTCATGATATCCTTTTCTTGTGGATATTTTGGAGCTACAGCAGTTATTATGGTTTTTTTTATAACAAAATCATCTAATGTTGAATTATTTTGTTCTGGATTATTATATAATAAACGATTTGGGTCTAATATATTATCGTCCGCTATTGATTCTAATCCGGATTCAATTACATTACTATTTGATATATCATTTATTCGTAAATCATCTATTTGCAAATCTGCAAAATCATCTATTCTAAACTCTTTTATTTTTTTATCTATATATTCAGTTAATATGCAATCAGAAGAACTATATTGTACTGGTCCATCGTTATGTGATTTAATTAATGCATTTATATGTTGTTTAATCGCAGCATATAAACGTTTTTTATAAAAATTAATCTGGGCCGTATCAATTTGTATTAATGCTTTTTCAGAGTCTTGTTGAATGGTTCCGCCTAAATATTCAAGTGTAATTTTATTAATATATTCTTGTGACGTCATACTACATTAGATTATGATTTTATTTTAGAATCCTTAACATATTGTTGAGTATGATTATTAAATAATGTTTCTCTTGCTTCAATATTTTCAGTTGGATCAAAATTTGCAAAACCCTCTTCTACAAATAATTCATTGTGTTCATGTTTTCTATCTTCATAATTATTTGGTTTAGGTGGCACATCATTGCTATATAAATCACTTTGAGATGATGGTATAAATATACCATTCTCACTGCGTTGTAATGCAAAAAATTGATGTCGCAACTCATTTTCTAAATGAATACGCTTGGCATATCCTTTATAAGGTCCCGTTTTCGTCATTGGTGCAAACATTGTCTCTGGGTTATAATTTTCATAATTATTTAACGGTACGCTTGCTTCAGTATCATCATGACTAGACAACCCTCCCCTTGTACCATTTGGACGAGGGTCAAATACTGGTTCTAATATATTTGAAAATGTTAACCTACTATTTAATCGGTTATTTAATTCTTCTACTCTATCCATTATATATATTAATTATGATATAAAAATATTTAATACATATTTATGTAATGTGTGGTATATTCGGAATACTCAACAGAAATACCTCTAAATATTCATATAATCACAATTTTATAAATAAAGCTTTCCAAAAAGGTAAGAAAAGAGGACCCGAAACATCTCAATATAAATATATTAATGATTATACTGAATTTGGATTTCACAGACTTGCAATTAATGGTTTAAATGATAATTCTAGTCAACCTATTTGTACCAAAGATTGTATTTTAATTTGCAATGGTGAAATTTATAATTTTAGAGAACTATATGAATCGCTTAAAGAAAAAAATGTTGTTCCTATAACAGATAGTGATTGCGAGGTTATTATTCATATGTATAAAGAATATGGTATTCACGAGACGTTGCTTAAACTTAATGGCGAATTCGCATTTTCACTATATGATGTCGAAAAGGGACTTATGCATTTGGCTCGCGACCCTATCGGTGTACGACCACTATACACAGCAGGTTATATTAATCATAATGACAGTGAAAACCGCGGTGAAGTAATTTTGTTTGGGTCTGAAGTAAAAATGTTGCATCCATTTATAAATAGTTATATGCGAATTGAACAATTCAGACCTGGTACTTACCTAACAATGAATGATAACAACAAAAAATGGATATTGTATAACACTGTTAAGCAATATTATGAACCATATAATTTCGATTATCATGAAAAAGGATGTGAATGTTTCAATTGCTGTAGACGATATATGATGAATATTACTGCAGCAAATCATGATATGGCCCCAATTTTAAGATTAATTAACAGTACATTAAATGCATGTGTTAAAAGACGTGTTACTACTAGTGATAGACCAATCGCATGTCTATTGTCTGGTGGTCTTGACAGTAGTCTTATTACCGCACTTGTGTCAAAATATTATAAAAAAGGACAACTTGAAACATATAGTATTGGTATGCCCGGTTCAGAAGACCTTAAATTTTCACAAATTGTTGCAGACCATCTAGGAACTAAACATACACAAATTATTATGACAGAACAAGAATTCTTTGATGCCATTCCTCAGGTTATTGAATCTATTGAAAGTTATGATACTACGTCTGTTCGAGCTAGTGTTGGAAACTATTTGGTTTCTAAATATATTGCAGAACATAGTGAGGCTAAAGTTATTTTTAATGGCGATGGTTCCGATGAAATTACCGGTGGATATATGTATTTCCACAAAGCACCTGATGCAAATTCATTTAATAACGAATGTTATCGTTTGTTGAGAGATATTCATTGTTTTGATGTTCTTAGAAGTGATAAATCTGTTGCATCTAATGGTTTAGAACCAAGAACTCCTTTCTTGGACAAAGAATTTGTTGATGCATATATGAGCATTCCTCCTGATTTGCGTTATCATCCTGGCAATAAAAAATGTGAAAAATTCCTTCTTCGTTCGGCATTTGATGGAGAAAATCTTCTCCCTAAAGACGTCTTGTGGAGAACTAAAGAAGCATTTAGTGATGGTGTAAGTAGTCAAACTAAATCATGGTATCAAATTATTGATGAAAAAATCGCGGATAGTTTTGGTGATGTTAAACATATTGATACTGTTTACAATCAACCCACAACAAGAGAACAACGCTATTATCGTACATTGTTTGAAAACTGTTATCCTGATTGTGGATATATTGTTCCTTATTTTTGGATGCCAAGATTTATTGAAAATGTCACTGATTCTAGTGCAAGAACACTTTCAATTTACAATGAACATAAGTAGAATTTTATATTAATATTAAATCTATTTAAAGGATATTATAAAATAAATATAATGTCCTCTAATAATGTCCTAGATGTATCTAAGAAAGAATTTTCAAAAAATAAAATTCCCGAAAATGAAATAATAGCTTCTCAAGATGCGTCAGGTTCACAAGATGCGTCAGGTTCACAAGATGTGTCAGGTTCACAAGATGTACCAGGTTCACAAGATGTACCAGGTTCACAAGATACTGATACAAATGAACAGGAACCAGATGGAGATGTTTTATTTAACGACCTTCATCTTACTATGCACAAGTTTAAACAAGACTTTTCCAATCTTCAAACTAAAATTAAAAATCTTGAAAAAGTTTACAAAAAAGAAAAAAGAAAATATAATAAAGCGATTGGAAAACAAAATAAAGGCAATAAAGCACCATCTGGATTCGCTAAACCTACTAACATTAGTGCTGAACTTTGTAATTTTATGAACCGAGAAATAGGTTCAAAGGTTGCTCGTACAGAAGTAACCCAGTTTATTACAAAATATATCGAACAACATGACTTACAGAAAAAAACCAACCGACAATATATTATTCCTAATGAAGCACTACAAAAACTTTGGGATACAAAAGATGGCGAAGAAGTCACATATTTTACAATTCAACGTCACATGAACCGACATTATATTTAATTTTCCACTTCACATCCCAATGTAAGTGAAAAATCCATACCATTTAAATCTACGGGTCTTCCATATTGGTCCATTAGCTTAATATGTAGGCGATTTATATCCGTTTTACCATTATATGTTCTAACTGTACCACCCGCCATCTCTGTATCTATTGTATAATAATCACTATCTACAACATACCGTATTTTAGCTAAAATATTATTATCTATCATTGCACTATTTTGATATGTAGAAACAAGCCCGTTCTTATGACTATTATTGTAATCATTTACCATCAACATAAAATATCGCAATCCCATCTTTTCATATGCACTTTCTGTATTTATACCTTCCTTGTATTTTCCGGCAACTGCATCAAACCCTGCTCTGTAGTCATCTATATATGTATATTGACTCTTTCGGAATCCCAAAATCCACCCTAACGTTAAAAACTTCTTATCGATTGTATTGAAATTTGCATGATATACATTATCATTCATATCTAATAGTTTATAAGAAAAATCTAAAGCAAATTGTTTCGTTGCTGCAACTCCATTATAAAAACGAAATTTACGAGAATTTATATCAAACTCTAGTGTTGGTTTATTATCTGCTGCTAGTCCCACAATATTTGCTATATCGGTAGTTATTTGTGTTGCTAGTTGTGGACCTGTATAATGTCCTTCTGGTACTATTATTTGATGTTCTGTTGATGTTGCATCGATAAATTTAAAATTATTGCTTCCTGTTCGACTATTTATTGAAAAAGGTATATTTGTAAATTCACTAGATATATATTGTAGTGATTTAACATTTTTAATTTCATGTGGTAAATTAAATATAAAATCTGTCGACAAGGTGTTATCATAATTTTTTCTATATTTACTATTAATATTTATCTGTTGCATTATAGTATTAAATAATATTATTATTATATAGTATGAACAAAATTAAAATAGAACAAGATTTGAATGTAATGAAAAAAAATTACAATGCCATTCTCGAAGAATGGTTAGGATTTGTTGATATAATAAAAACAGATCATGTTGTGAATTCAAATATTGATGGTTCTATTAAAGAAATTAATAAGCTATATGATTTTGTCGCTGGTAAATCATTAACTACTACATCCCCCCAACAACTTACAAAGTTTATTAATATTTTTTTGAACGCTAATTTATTATATGACAGCGATTATAATGTTTGTAAGAATGATAATATTATTAAGCTAATTTCACAGAGTCCCCAAAAAAATTTCTATATTTTTAAAATTGATGAACTTGAGAAATACATTAATACATTAGAAACAATGAATAAAAGTAAAAATGAAAAAACACTTGCTATTGTTAAATCTGAACTAGAAACCAGTGGGTCACAGAATCTTGCAAGCTATTTAAGTCCGGTGAAGCCTATTTTTTTAATAAAATCATTGATTAAAACCACTTGGGCTAATCAAAATATGCTTGAGTTATTGAAACCAGAATTGATAAAATATGATCATGAATTACAATCCTGGTTGCGGAACAGTAATATGTATAAAATGTTAATCGATTATAATGGTGATGCGAATAATAATTTAAAAATATTACAGATATGGGCAACTACAGAGAATGACGATAAAAAGAATGACGAAAAAAACATTACACTATGGAACAACCTTGCAGGGATAATTAATGAATTTTATAATAAACCATTTCATGAAATTTATAAAAATATAAACAATTGGGTAAATAATGAAAAAATTGGAAACCCAGTAGATACTCAGGAATGTGATTCTAAAGACACATTTGAAAAACTAATAAAAAAAGCTAATAACTCTGGAACGTCAAATTTTCGATTATTTAACCCCGGGTCCTCCCCCAATGCCAATCTGTGTGATACAAATTATCTTTTAGATACTAGTTTGCCTGATTATTATTATAATTCATTGAAACGTATGGAAAACTTGCCAGAACTCTCCGATATTGAAAACAAATTTATTAACGATATTTTGAAGAAAGCTCCGAATCTTAATGATATTTTTAAGAATATTAAAATAGACAAAAAAAATGATTTATCAACAACCAATTATGATAAGTTTGTAAAGCTAATTAAAATGTTAAATGAAAAATTTAATAGTGTTTTCCCTGTAATAAAGTGTAATGATGTAAAAATTAAACCCAGCACAGATCTGAAAAAACTATATGATAATGTTGTAAAACTCGATGATAATGTTGTAAAACTCGACGATGTTAATGTTAAAAAAATCGATGATAAGTCGGATGATAATCTTGCCAATTATTCACCTCTTGACAACGCTATTGAAAATTATAACAATCATTATATTGAATTTATGGAAAATAATAAAGAAAATAATAATGTTTTGAATGTTCTGTACAAGGATGTCGATTTTCTTGACAGTTCGGATTCTTTTAATTGTAGTAATGCGCCAAAAAATTCCCAATTTGAATCTCAACCGCTAGATTTGCAAAAGCCTTCTACTAATAACCAAGACTTTGCCTATATGTGTTTAAATAATTTAATAGAAAAACTAATTGATAATATTCAAAACTATATTACGAAACATAATAATTTAAAAGATGCCATTTGTAATGAATGGAAAAAATATAAAAAGTCTGTTATTACAACGTTGAAAGAAAAAATAGGAGAGGAATTTATAGACAATCTTAAGGGTAATATTTATCAGGGGGTTAAAAATTTGTTTGATCCACCGCAATCAGCAAAGCCAAATGCAGACCCAAATGCAGTTCTAATTCGATTGATTACAGAACTATATACTTTACCTAATGATGATTCACAAGATGATTCACCTAAAAAATGTGATGAAAAACTAAAGTTTATCATAGATAATATTAAAGCAAAAAATAATAAGTATATAATTCTCTCTATCAATTTTAAAAATAATAAGATTAACATTAATATTAAAATTAACACGAATGATATCGTCTTAGATATTGACATGACAAAAGAGTATGATTATATTACGGGCAAGAACATTTTAAACGATGACGATTTAAAAAATATTGAAATAGCAATTCCAGATATTGATATTGTTAAGAAGTACATTGAAAATAATTTGAATGGAAATATTGATGATAATGAGGTCAAATGTAAAATTGATGTTCTTTACAACGATTTGTCTTTACAAAGAAGGGTTTCAAAGTTGATTGATTCGATAAAAAAGAGTCATGCTGACGGTATATTCTCTAAAATCGACGTGAAAATCCCAGAAAAAGACGTGGAAACGATGAATGAGGATGAATTACAAAATAAATTTAAAGAATTAGATAATTATCGTAAAGATGTAGATATTATTCGTGAAAAATTGAATACCAAGCTCAAAATACCCAGTTTCCCCACAAAAATTGTTAATTATAATGATAAGAAAATTGATGAATTAGCATATAATGTTGCACGTTCATTAGATAACTTTAATGAGGCTGAGGATATATTTAATAAATATTATGAAAAATATCAAATTAATTCTAAGTTGCCTTCCTTAAATTTTACAGGTATGAAATTAAATATTAATTTTTGCAGTGGGTCAAACCACGAGCAGGTACCATATCCTTTTAAAAACTCACAACAAACCACAGTAAATTTTCCCGACAAATTTGAGTCTAAAGATTTTTTCAAGAAATTTATTGAAATAAACACTGGTCTGCATGATAATGATTGGAGTATATTATATCGTACCCGCAATCAATATACCAACCCATCTAATAATAAGCATAAATCTTTCATTATGTTTCCTAATCTTATTAGTTATAATGGGAATAAATCATGTGATAATAATAATCCAGCTGATATTAACAACCATCTACGAAAAGATCCGGTACTATGGACATTACCTTCTTTTAAAAAATGTACAAAACATGAAATTATTTATATATTTTACACAACGGAAGACTGGCTATTATTACCAAGTGAATCGAGTGTTAACAAACCCAATGGCCTCGCGAACATACAACCATTCAATTCTACATATTTAGGGTCTGGAGAGGTTGGGCCAAAAACAGCAATGAAGGGTACTTTCGTCAGATTAAAGGACAATGATATAGTTGTTTTTGCCTATATTACCAGCGATTTTAAAATACATTTCAATGAACCGATAAGTGATAAATTACCGAGACAAGATATCCAAAAGTTAATAGACGAAAATTTTGCCAATAATAATATCAAACAAACTCCATGGATGATAGAGGGAGAAACTGATAAAGATATAGATGAATATCCTGTGCGTGATTTCGCAGATTTATTATTTAAAGATATAACCACTGAACTCGATAATCTCGATAAAGCACCAACTGATAAGTTGGAGGAAGACTATGGTGTGATTATGAATAAAATTTATGATAAACTTACTGAGTTTGTGAATAAATATATTTTGATTAACTATAAATCCAATGAGCCAAAATATCCCGAAGGTAAATTATATCAACAATTTAGTGTATTTACAAATTTATTTTTTTCAATACTCAATGCATTTACTGATTTTAATATTGGAGATGATGGTCTTGTTAATGAAGTAGATTTATGGAAATCTTCTTATTTATTTAACTTTTGGAGGAAAGGAGAGACGAATCCGACCAACTTCCCAAAAATCCCTTTCAAACCTGAAAGGGAGAGACACAGGGTACCGAAGGGAAGTGAAACGGAATGGAAAGATATCGATTTATTAAAAAATTGGTATGAACACAATACTACTATTTCTGAAATGAATGTCAATAGTATTAGTAAAAATCAAATATGGCTTACTTTTGTGTATCCTTGGTACAATAATGATTTAAATATCGGAAGTGCTCCCATTGATCCAAAAACACCTGACAAGAAATTCAGTGAGAGTGACGATTTTTACAATGCACAAATTCTTCATATTTATAATAAAAATATAACCAACCCCCCCCGGGGCTTGAGAAACAGGATAAAGTTTTATAATGGGAGAATCCTCTGGAGTACAATTAATAAGTACCCAAACAGCGAACAAACAATAGCACTTTATAAGATATCAGACAACCTCTATTGGCCATTATTACCAAAAATTAAGTTAGGTGGTGAAGGTAAAAATTTAATTGTGGCCGAGAAAAAGGTGGGTGGTGACACGGTGGAAAACCCGTCAGGTCTAATAAACAGTTCCCCCCCCGACACTCAACTCAGCGACAATTCGTTGGAGAAGGTGAAGCATGTTTTAAATGGGTGGAAATGGGGGGAACAAGAAGACGCAAAAGAATATAAATGGCCATCTCAGTCTATCACTGATTTGATAAAACCACATATTGTAAGATTAACAGTTACTATATACAATGCAATATTTATAAACCGATATAATAAAAAAAATCCCGAAAAGAAGATAGATTTATGGGAGCCCGAGACTAAAAAATCAATTCAAAAAAATTTCGGATATGCTCCTTTTCAAAGTATATTTCAAAGTATATATGCATCTTATTCAGAGCAACCTACAGCATATTTTCGTGATTATTTTGAGGGGGGGATGCATAATAATATTGTAAAGGGTATTAGTGATATAAAAGAAGGCCAGATAATGTACAATATACTTAACTATAATAATGAAAAAAAAATTTTCAAATTTCTGAGGGGTAAAAAAAATATGGGTTTTAATACTATATCCTCCAATAGAAATGTGCAACGTATTGGAGAATGTGATAATATCTCAATGGATAACTATTACAAGTACAATGGGGAAAAAAAAGATAGCGGGCTCGTGAAAGCGTTTAAACAAAGGATGAGCGAATTTGTCGGGGGAGTAAAACAGATAACAGCGATTAGAACTAATGAAACAAATGTTAATAAAATATGTGATATTGTGCATTTTACGGATGATGATAATAAATATTATGCACATAACAATAAAGTCTCTTTTTGTTGTGGGAGTAAATCTGAAGATACGAGTGAACCGTTTAATAATGTTAAAGATAAAGAATTTTTAATTGTTGGTGACGAATTTACATATATACTTACTCCTAAGGATAACATTAAAGATTCATTTCAAAATCAAAAATTTTTAAAGGACATTGGTCATGATGATAACAAGGTGGAGAGGTACAATTGGGAAGGTTTAATTAATTACGACTCCAAAAATGTAGATAATTTATCCAAAAAAAAACCTTATCTTATAAAGTATATTAAACAGAATAATGATAAAGACAATTATGATATAACTGGGTTAATAAAGTTTCCTAAAATCGAAAAAAGAAATTTTACACAAAAACCAATAGAAGGCTCAGAAACCAATAGACGTTTTTATTTTAATAAAATAGTATATAATATTTTTAGTGCACTTACTCACGATGAACCGAAAGGTTATTTTGTTCCCGAATCTATTAACTCATTATTTGATGCTGAAAAAAATGATACACCAACGTTAGTATGGTATAATAATAAGTATCATATATATTATGATGATATATTTCTTTGTGTTGATAGTCAATTTATTGACTGCATTGTTAATACCGAAGCGGAGAAGCAGTCTCCTTTATTTACAGAAAAAGATGAGATTACGTTTCCTGAAGACGGACAGACTGACTGCCCACCCCCACCCCAAAATAACATTGATTTAACTATTGAACCAGTGGCGGATGAGGAATATACCAACCCATGGCATCACAAATTGATTACTGATAAACAAATAAAAGAAGCAGGAAAAAAATTGAAGAGTTCTAAGAAAGAAGAAGAAAGACGAAAAGAAGAAGAAGATAGACGAATAGCAGAAGAAGACAGACGAATAGCAGAACAAGACAAACAAAAAGCGGCTACCACAATACAGAAAACATGGAGGGGGAATGTAGCGAGAAAAGATGCGGAAAAGAGGAGAGAAGAAGTGAAAAAGAGGAGAGAAGAAGAGGAGGAGAGGAGGAGAAAACAAGAGGAGGAGGAAAAGAAAACGAACACAATAAAGACTTTTATTGGGAACAGTCTGGAGGATGTGGTTCCACCTCTACCAGATGACGTTCACGATATACATAAAAAAATTTATGACTTTATTGATAATAATAAACGAGACTTTATTTTTTTATACGATGACACAAAAATGAAATATCAGGGAGGAGGATGGAGGACAATTCGCGACAACAAACACAGCAACACCACCCTTAAAAATAATATTATATTTAATAATTATTTGCCTTTTTTAAACACATTGGGACAAAATCCTTTTGATGACTGGTATATGGAGGAGATATACAACTATAATAAAGAAAAAGGGCAAGCACATGTTACGGAATGGAATAAAAAGAAATTCGATGATAGATATTTGTTTTCACTTCATGAAATAGAGGATTGGAAATTAGAGAAACAAAATCAGACTGACGTAAAGATAACAAATGAAGAGTTTCCTAAGAGCAATAAATTAAATATTGCCAATGATAAAAATCCTTTATTTTATAAATTAAAATTTACTAATAAATGGGAACATGATAATTCGAATGCATCTAAATCCGAATATATGGTTATTAAATTATTTGGTAAATTTATTTATCTTCCGACGATGACAGCAAAAAAAAATTGGGTTAAACTATATTATTCTTTTGTTAAAGCAGATAAACTAAATATATTAATGGACTCCAAAGACACCCTCCCCCCGCCGCCTAGTGAAAAAAACAATAATTTATATAATAGTATCAACTGCCTCCCGAATGTAAAAGTCCCTTATTATAAAAATCTTTCACATTATTTCCTTTTTGAGAATAAACATTTTAAATTATTACACCCAGAACATCCATCATATATTTTTAATGTGGTTGTTCAGAACAAAGACACAACTCAACTAGTAAACGAGAAGACAACAAATACGTGCGATGATGTTGGTGATGCTAAAAAAAATTTCGAAATAATTAAAATGAAATATATTAAAGATGAGGGCGAACAGTTTAATTTAGTCTCACACAAAGTAACACCTTCGAGAGGACTGAACAGTGGGGTCCGCAATCACAGGCATCCCATACCTATTAAAACTACAGGTTTGCTGGCTAAGTACACAGATGTCTGGAATAATAAACATAATAAAGACTATTATTCTTTATTTGATTTACTCACACTCAGCTCGTCCGGAAACCCACAAGTTATCAACCAACTACCTCCCCACAACAGCCTCACAGAAGAAATGATAAAGTATATGCAAAGCCGGGTGGCAGAGAAGAAGGTGCGAGACAATTCTCCTAAACGCATCAAAAGTAAAAATTCTGATGTAAATGAAAATGCAGTGAAAATGGAACTTAATTTTACTATTAAAAATGATTTAGATAATGTAAAAATAAAAAGTAGCGAGAATTACAAAAATTGGTTAAATGTGAAAAAAGGAGGTGTTAAAAATTTGCCACCCGCCCTTCAAATATACTTTGAGGAAATTACTAACAGTCATGATGAAAATAATGATAGTGATGATGAAAATAATGATAGTGATGATGAAAATAATGATAGTGATGATAAAAAAAATAAAAAATATAAATGGTTTCAAAAAAAATATAAATGGTTTCAAGATGAAGAGAACTTTGTGAGTTATGATGCTCTTGAAGTTGCTGTTGAAGAAGTTAAAAAAGTTAAAGTTGCTGTTGATGCTGTTGATGATGTTGATGCTGTTGAAGAAGTTAAAGAAGTTAAAGATGCTATTAAAAATGCTGCTGATGCTGCTGATGCT
>CEQY01066773.1_pt1 | contig 17065 bp, 7 predicted proteins | sample 361391 | NCBI WGS metagenome assembly CEQY01 (sample SAMEA2621075, study PRJEB7988) | marine metagenome | isolation source: saline water (ENVO:00002010), including | reverse complement strand
CTCCCGTGTTGGGTTCGTCAACTCAACAAATATAATATACCACCTCTCTCAACCCTTGTCAACCCCTGTTTACTTAGTTCTTGTATTGATCACACCAGCATACTTAGGATCATGGTTATCTTTATCAGGATAATCATCCCAGTCCTTACCTGAATACTCAACAACTAAAGCATTAATATCCTTTCTCTCAGCATACACATGATAGAAACAATCAATTGGAATTGGTCCTCTTGCCTGTAGATAAATTTTCTCATCATCCCATCTCTTTATAATAATATCCTGTGGAGCACCGATTGGTTGTAACTGTACAGAAATACTCTCAGCATGAACTAAGTCTTTCCAATAGGAAGGTAAATCAATCTCAGTCTTATTGCGGAGTCTACCTCTAAAATATACACCAACCTCTGGTCCTTCTATACATGCATGAGCAAGACGATTACCTTCACCCTTAGAGGGATGAACCATATCAAACTTCTTAGGAGAAGCATCTGCTGCTTTATGTCTTGCCTCTAATCTTCCAGATGAAAAGCAATCAACAGATCCTGTAACAAATATATCTCCCTGTACATATAAATTTCCTTTAGAAAAGATTGCTTGTGGTTGAGCACCAGAAAGTCCAAGAACTGTCTTGTAAGGAGAACAATCTTCTGGAATATTTTCATCATCATTAGTAGTAGGTCCAACCATTAAGGTTCCTTCTATTTCATTAAAAGCATCAGGTGATCCTACAACCATAGGACCCTCAACTAATGCAGATCCATTGATTTTTTCTGCCCCTTCTTGGATAGCACCATTAACACCTGTACCAACCTTTAATTGTCCACCCACATTTAAATCGTCTACGTTATAAGACATTGTTATGCACCCTCCTTAACTCTTTGTTGGAAATTTCTACCACCTACCTTAGAATCTTTAACATCAACAGCATCACTAACCCCTCTAATTACAGCACCATACATTTTTAATACTCCATTAGCAATAATTTCCATAGTTTGTGGTGTACTCATTTTATAGTAATTTTTAGCAGTAATTTGACACTTCTTAGACTCCATTATGATATTTTCACTGGCAGTCATCTTAATACTGCCTCTATCAGTTTTTTCACCCTTAGAAATCAACTCAATATCAGTTGCCTCCATTCTAATCTTACCATTACTTGCTTTAATAATAATATTACCATGATCTGCTGTAATCATGCAACTATCAAGTGCTTCCTTTTCACTATCTTTCATAATCCAAGGATACTTTCCACAATTAATCTGAAATGCACCAGTGCTTGTAGAAGTTGTCCATCCTCTTCTTACTCCATCATTATCTAAAGAAAATTGATGCAATCCATCCTTTGCATTCAACATTACTGCTGAAGTTACATCCGAATTTTTATGAATCTGACCCATAGTAACAGATCCATGATCATTACCCCACCCAACAGCAGTATAATTGATCTTAGCAGAGTCATACCTACTACCTTCTTCCTGCTCCAAAGGAGATAGGATTCTATTAGGTTTATTAGAGGGTAATAAACTATCTCTAGAAGGAGTCCTATTATTATCAGTATTTTGTGCGGTAGGTCCGTTAGCAGACATTTTAATTATTAAATAAGGTTATCAGGAGTTCCTGGAATATTAAGTCTAGGATCATTGCTAGTAACATCAGTACCCTGTCTCTGAATTGCAGATGGAGGTGTAGTTGCCTGTGCATCAATACTCTCCTGTAGAGTAGCATAAACTTGTATTTGTGTACCAGCAGTCTCAGTTATTCCAGCATAAGGAATACTATTTTTATAGTAAACTGATCCATAGTATGCACGACCTTGTATATATCCAGTCTGTTTTAATCCTACAAGATCTGTTACCTGTATTAATTTATCAGGATCACCATCCATTGGATCACGTATAACTTTGGTGACAATCTTAGCCTCAAAGTTAACTCCAGTTCTAGAAGATTTATCAGGATCATCGCCTCTAACAACTTTAATTTCAGGATTTCTAGTTAATCCATTACCTGGTGTAGCAATTCCAACTCTTGTTATTCTTCCAAAAGGATCAAAATCTGGTATAAATTCAGCACCACCACCATTAAGTACTCTTAATTCGTCTGGTACAAATATAGTAGGATCACCTGGAGGAGGACAACCCCCAGTACCAATACCAGTACTATAATTAATTCCTGGATTAATTACAACAACCTCAGTAGGAATAACTCTAACTGGATATGTTGGAGGAGGTAGTCGATCTGTTGGATCATCTGGAGGAGGATCAACTATCACAACCCTAGTTGGTGGATCAAAACCACATCCAGGATCATCAACTAACGGATCAATAACTCTACCCTTTCCACATACAATCTTTTTACATGGTGGAGGAATAATTATAGCATTAATTCCAATAGGATTTTGATACCATGATTTACCTGATGCAGCTGCAGCTGCTGGTGTTCCTGCTTCTGGTACATCCTCAACCAATCTTGTTATTCCTATCGCAAAACCACTTGGATTCTCAAGAAATTCTGCTGAACCTCTAAAATAATCATCAGATGGTTTGCGGAACAAAGCATCAATGAATCCTATTGGACCTCCACTTTCTTCTGTATAGACAGTTGGTTTTACGGTAAGAGTATGCCTACCTTTATTAACTGTTATCTTTTTACCTAAACCTTTACCAGTGTGGTCTATACTATGTCTACCTGTTGAGTGTTCTTGTCCTATAAAGAAATTCGTTCCTATTTTTTGATCGTCGAGATAAAGAGTTGCTGAGTGATCATTCTGGAATATAAATTCATACTCACCTGTTACAGGAAAATTAACATTTGTAAAAGTATAATCAACCTGCTCCATACCACCAACTTTTGGATAGTCAGGAGAAATTCCATTCTCATTCATGAATGGTCCATATCTCTTATCTCTGTAATTAAATAATGCTGGTCCACTATAAGTTACACCATTTCTTGTCGTATCTGCATAAAGTTCTTCTTCAGTAGTTGCAGAAGACATTTGATATACAGAAATAGTTTCCAAAATATCCCAAGGATTCTTAAATGCCATCTTAGGATTAGATTTAACTGCTGACTTATCATCACTCATCCAACCAGACTCAAGAATATTAGGAACTGGTTTCTGAAGTATAGCACTGCCATCTTTTCTTCTACCATATCCTCCTACATATGTAATTTCATATTTTTTACCTGCTTTAAACGTTCCTCTTTTTTTAATATTTCCATTTTGTTGCCATTGATCACCACCTTTACCAGTATTACTTGAAGGCTTAGAATCATTAAAAGGATCACGACTGGTAGCAAGCACTGTCCCAGAAGCATCTTTTAATAACCATTTTAATGCTCCAGGATTACTCTTCCAAGTCCTTCCATACTTACCTTTATTCCAAACTGAAGCTGATAACTTATGGATACCTGCAGATACATTACGAACTGTTAGTTTCCTTTCTTTTGTCGTTCCAAAAAGTGTATTACCATCCCAAGAAGCTTTACATCTATCATCAGCACGAAACTCAAGTTTATAATCTCCTGGAGTGGTAATATTGATAGTCCATTCCCCAGTATGCCATTGATTTCTTAATGGATCATTATCAGATGGGTATACATAAGGCCAAACATTAACAGGAACCCAAGGTTTTTGCTGCCCACCACTACTAGTATTCGCTGGTTGAGAATCAATCTTAGGAACCTCAAAAACTAATGGATCTGTTTCTGTTTGTACAGTAACCTTAACAACAGATGGAGGAATGAAACTAGTATTTGAAACAGGTATATTACTTAACTTATAAGTTATTGCAAAACTATCATGTCTACTTGATCCAGATGATATTCCACCACCTGCAGTGAAAACTCCTGATACATTCGTAGTTTTAACTTGCAAATCATCATCATCGTCTCTAGAACCAACTTTATCACAGAAAATACATTTACTTGTTCCATGATCTTTCTCCGTTCCCCTTCTACCAAATGTACTTTCTGCAAGACATCCTTGTTCAGTACTACCATTGTTTCTACTTGATACTACATCATAATCTACATTAGTTCTAACAGTAACCTTTATTTCCTTTGCTGCACCATTATCCACAAAATCATCCGCTTTTATCTCAAAACTATGCTTTCCATCTCTTGCAGTAAATCTAAACTTTAATCCACAATTATCTCCACCTGAAGTATAAACAAAGAACGTAGCTTGTTCTGTCTCAGGAGGTGGAGGAGGAGTATCACCCTCTAATGCATCCCATATATATCCAAGATCAGCATCAACTCTATCATTACCATAAGCAGCAAGATAATACTTACCAGACTCTTGAGTAAACATTATACCATGAGGTTTATTTTCTCTCTTACTTTTAATTGGTGCAGCAGATTGCCAATCTTTAGTACTAAAAACTTTCTGAGTAATAAACTGCTTCTTAACTTCATAATTTCTAAAATTAGAAATAGTAGCACTTACTGTATGCTCACCTTCCGACATATAAAATTTTGTTTGTTGAGGCCATGAATTATCTTCTGTATTAGCAGGTTTTATTGCCACATCCAAACCTGCTCTCTTAAATTCTTCATCAACAAAAGCAACATCAGGATCATCCTTTCTACTTGCAACTTCCACACCATCAACCTCAATAATACCAAAATTATCAACAGTACCTTTTAAAGTATATTCTCCTTCATAAGGTGCATTTACAATCCATGTTTGTTTCCAACCATCAGCATTTCCTGTACCATCACTACCAGCACTATTTAAAGGAGGTATTGGTGATATTGCATACTTATTCATCCACTTATCCCAATACTTAAACTTAACTGGATACCAATTAGCACCTTCAGGTTTCATCCTTGTATGCCAGAATATAGGACTTGTTGGACACTCACCTTCTTCTAATAGTGGTGGAACTATTGCTGGAGGTGGTGCAGGTACAGGTGCTTCAATCGATAACGCAACTCCCATTGGATTTTCATTCCAACTCTTAGGATCTGCAACTGTTTGATATGCTACTTCTGCTTGTATATCAATAGCCAATGCCATTGGGTTAGTTGTTGGCCATCTACCACCAGGAATTTGACTAAGAACTGCAGTAATAGTATATGTTCCTGCTTCTATGTAATAAGTATGAGTCGTCTCACCAGTATGTCCAAACTTTCCTTGACCAACTGCTTCAACTGCATCTCCAAAGCTATCATAAGTAGTCGCATCTTTTCCATGAGTAAATCCTATTTTAGTAAATGTAACTTGATTCCCTATCGATATTTTTACATCATCATCAACATGAACTTTTATATTATAATTTGTAGAAGCAGGGAAGTTAACATTCGACCATACAATTGGATGATCACCTGCATAAGGCATGTTAGGAAGAGCTAATGCAGTATCATAAGGAGCAATACCATACTTACCTAAGAGTCCACCTTTATTAGTAGTTTTCCATAATCTTCTATCTGCTTTACCCATCCATTGTAAAGTATTAAATATAGTCTGTGGTGAAGTCTTTACATTCTCATCATAAACAACTACAGTATCACCCTCTGATAATTGATAGGCATTTCTTGCAGCAAAAATTACATTCTTGGGAGTAATAATCTTTAATGTATTACCGTCTCTTATACCCCTATCAAAGAAATCAATCAACTGATCATCTTCTTCTTTAGAAGGTCCTGTGTCACCAATAAGAGGAACTTTAGTATATGACTGTCTATCAAATGTTACTCTATACTTTCTACCATTCTTAAAATTACCCTTCTTACTTATACTACCTTTTTGCTGATAATCTTTACCACCTTTACCAAGAGTGTCTGTAGTTATAGAATCATTAAAAGGACTAAGACTACTAGCAACAACAGTACCAGAAGGATTTTTTAATACCCATGCAACCCCTCCTGGATTATTCCTCCATCTAGTTCCATACTTAGGATTATTTCTAACTGTTGCTGACAATTTATGAATACCTGCAGAAACATTAGCAATAGTAAATGATTTTACTCTTTGATCTATCCATTTAGTATCTCCTACACGGTTTGAGTCCCAATCAATTGATGCAGTATCATCTGATTGAACTTCTACAGTATAATTTCCTGGAGTTGTTATATTAACATGCCATATTCCTTTATTTTGCTTACCATTTAATGAAGAATCATGAACTGGAAATACAGCATGTGATCTTAAGAATGCTGTGTTATTATTCCTTACCCAGTTAGTATCATTTTGATGACTCTTTACCCAAGGTTTTTGTTTTTCACCAGTACTAGCTGGTTGCCTATCTGTTTTAGGAACCTCAAAAACTAAAGGATCTTTCTCTGTTTGTATTGTAAGCTTAGTAATAGCAGGTCTTTCTTTAGGAGTATTAACTACATCCGAATTACTTAACTTATAAGTTATTGCAAAACTATCATGTCTACTTGATCCAGATGATATTCCACCACCTGCTGTAAAGACTCCTGATACATTTGTAGTTTTGATTTGTAAATCATCATCGTCATCTGCTGATCCAACTTTATCACAGAAAATACATTTACTTGTCCCTTGATCTTTCTCTATTCCCCTACGTCCAAAACGATTTTCCTGAAGACATCCTTGCTCAGTAGTACCATTTCTCCTACTTGATACTACATTATAATCTACATTAGTTTTAACAATAACCTTTTTTTCCGCAGGTGCTCCACCATCTACATAATCATCTGCTTTTATCTCAAAACTATGAGATCCATCTACTGCTGTAAATGTAAATTTTAATCCGCAATTATCTCCACCTGCAGTATAAACCCAGAACGTAGCTTGTTCTACTTCAGGTGGAGGTGGTGGTCCAGGTACTCCAATACTTTTATCCCAGAAGAATTCAAAATCTATATCAACAAGATCATTTCCTCCTACTTTATAAAAATAATTACTACCTTCCTTTATAAATTTTCCACCTGCTTCCCTATTAATAATTTTTTTGTCTGGTTGTATAGGCTGTTTCTTTGTAGTTGGATTATTATGAAGTTTAAAACCTAATATTTTAGAAGTAGCAATACCAACTTCATATTTTATTGGTTCAGTTAATCCATTAGAAGGATTTAATGTTCCTATAATTTGATTATCAATGAATAGATCACCATATCCAACTTGACCATCATACAAACCTCTAAAGATATACTCACCACCCCAAGGAAAATCTAAGTTCCATTCAAAATCAAAAACCTCACCACCGTGTGCAGATCCAATTTCATCTGATGGTTCTACTGGAGAAACTCCATAAAGATTCATAAAGTCAGACCATTCAGAAGTACTAACAGCATAACCAACATTAGTAATTTCACCTGTAGAATCTTTAGTTATCTTTTGTAAATTTAATTGTCCCCTTGCAGTCCACCAAGGATTTTGTAAATTTTTAAGAGACTCTATATACTTATCAATTTCTGAAAGTGCTGGATCTTCTGCATACCTAGTATATTTTTCAGGATCCCATACTCCAGTATCTTGACCATCAACACCCCAAACCCTACCATAAGGAACACTAGTATCAGCACATATCTCTGGAACATTCTCATCCATATCATCCATATAATGTATCAATTGCTCTACACAATTATCACCATCGGATACTCTAACACGAGCTACTGCACCAGCACCTATACCACACTCATCCTTTACTTCTACTTTAGGTGGATACTGATACCCGTAACCAGGATGAGTAATATCTAATGATAGTACACCACCATCTTCTCCAATTACTGGGTTGGCAAATGCACCGACACCACCTCCACCATGAAATTCTGCAAAAGGAGTTGGATCACAACTGTGCTCCATATCTATTTTACATCCATCTACACCTGCTATTGGACTCAGTTGAGATGGCACTAACTTATTTACTTGTTCTATACCAAGATATTCTACTTTATCTCTCGTTCTAAAAATAAATGATGTTCCTGGATTTTCTTTTTCATAATCATTTGCTTCGCATAAACTCACATTCTGAACAAATCCCCTCGCACTAGAAATATACCCAACAGTTATATCACTCTGAGATGCAGGTCCAAATATATTAAATTGAGTTGCAGCAATTCCAGCCATTTATAATTTATATTATATTAGGTATTTATAGGGTATAATTAAGAAGATTGATTGGCAGCAACTTTTGCCTTTGCAGCAACATAATCTAATGCCTCTTCACCTATAGTTGGTTGTATAAATGGTATTCCAGGTTCACCTATTGTTTCCTTAACCGTATCAATCTTATCTGCAAGACCTTTAACACTAGGTAATTGGGAATCTGGTTTAGAAGCACCACCCGTTCCTAATTTATAAAGATCAGAGACTGCTTCATTAGGAGGCAACTCAAACGGAAATACATTAGAAGTAATATTTTTAAACTGTAAAGCCTCAGTCATATTGCCACCAATATCACCAAGAGATCCCAATATATCATCTAAAGATTGACCAGTTCCTGATAATTGCTTTTTAATTTTAGTGCTGGTAGATGTAGTAGTAAATGTTGCATCAGTTGATAATACTCCATAATTATCCTGATTAACAAATAATACATCACCATCTGCATAATCAGCACCTTTTTTAATTATCTCAATACCACCTGGATCTACTGGTCCTGCAACCATAGTTAATTTAAATGAACCATTACCTGCAATAGATCCTGTTCCTCCTTGCATGTGAGGATAAATTTCATCTCCTACTTTATATCCCGTGCCCATTGTATGAACTCGTACTGACTGTATTTCACCTGTAGCAACAGTCATATTAATCATCATACCAGTACCAATCCCAGAAGTATCGCAAATTACACCTCCCTGATTACCATTAACATAATTAGATCCCCTATCTATCCATGCATAATTTTCAGCTTGTGGAGAACCTTGACCTGATAATCCACCAGATGATACAGTGATATTAACAATACATCCCTTACCTAAACTTGTAGTAATTCCAGGACTAATATTTCCATAGATACCAGTTGGAACAGATGTTGCAGTAAGATATGCAGTACCTCCTCTCACTTGATCTAATACCTCTTCATCAGTAATCCCCATAATCTGACCACTAATACTCTCACCACTGTCCTCAGTTGCACCACTCTCAGTTAACATCTTCTGCATATCATTCATAAAATAATTAATACTCTTAACAACATTATCATTTGCTTTATCAATCAATTTTTTATTACTTACTATAATTTTTGCAGCCAATTCTTCCGCATAACATGTAGGAACTTTAGGTTTCTTCAGTTTATTATCTTCTATAATTTCATAGGCATCAGATAATGTTTGCTGATAATCATTAGTCATTGTAGAAATATCCCATAGACCTTCATCATCTAAAGATTCTTCAAAATTCTCAGCTATATTTTCAGCATTAATTATATCTTTATCTTCTTGTGATAAAGCATCTAATCCAGTTTCCTCTGATATAGTTTGGTTTATAAATCTTTGGATTACTCCTCCAAACTTATCTTGCACCTGACTCGTACCTATACTATCCTCCAAAACTTTTTCAATTGTTCCGCACATGTTATCAGTAATCTGATTATAATTTTGTAGTGTCTGCATACCTGTTATCTCTTTCATATCTGCCATCATCCATCTTTGACTAGATGGCATCTGGGCAACCTTCTCAGACAACTCTTTATTTAAAGTCTTCGTAACATACTCCATCATCTTATCCATAATAATCTTCATGTATTTTGATACCTCACATGCAGCATTTGATTGAGTAGCTTTTAAATTAAGTAAATTCTTATTCATAGAAACAGCATCAATATACCCACCATCTGCCAATGCACTAGTGTACTTATCAACATCTTGAGTAAGATTATCAATAACAATCTGCATAGATTTCATTGCAGATCCAATAATATCATCAGGTTTCATTACAGGTATTGATTTTCTATATAAATCTTCTCTTATAACATCAGAAGCAGGTGTTAAATGAACACCATCTATAGTTTCTCTAGTTGCTCCTGGTTGTGATGGAGATAAAGCTGCATTTGCATTTCTAACCCTATTATCCATTCCTTTTTTAACTTCTTTCTTAATATATTCAATGTACTCTTCTCCCTCCAACCCTAAACCACCATCTTCTATAGACTTAGCACCAATCTCTTGAGCTCTTTTAATATCAGCTCTTTGTTGATCAGTTACTTGTTTATTAGCAGGTAGTCCAAATTGATTCTGTGCTCCTGAAGAACTATTATTCATCGATGCAGCTTCATCTGCTGCACTATTACTCTTTGGCTTATCTACAACTAAATCAGTTTCGGGAACAGTTTCTTTAGAAGTACCTTTCTTAGGAACTTGACCCTCAGAATATCCACTCGTAGGAGATAGGTTAGCTGCTGAGTTACCAATATCTTGTTCTAATTTTGTCTGAGAATTATTACCAAGAACTCCCATAATGACAGGAACAGATTGCTCCTTACCATCAAGAAAGAATCCAAATACAAACATACCCTGACGGAGGTTTGCGGTCTGGAAAGCACCACTCTGACCTCCACCAGCAGTAACTGGATACATTATCTGTGCCCAAGGCAACATTTCAGATTTAACAGTTTCCTCTTCTTTATCATGAAGACCTATAATCCTTACCTTATATCGTCTTCCCCATCCAGGAACATCCTTTCTATTCGTATATTTACCTGCCTTAATATTATCTCTCCAGGTGGAGTCGTCAGCAATCTGACCGATCCACCAAAAGAAATCAGCACCTAAAAATCCCGAATTAAATAATGATCCTCCGATATCCATAAGTCAATCGTCGTATACTTTACACTCATCCGCATCAGGATGATTATCACAATAAACTTCTAGATGACTATCTTCATGTCGTGTATGATAATCATTAATCTTACCTTCATTAGTATCTACTTTATCATCCTTATGATACACATCATAATCAGCATGTACATTCTCTAGATCTTCCTTAGTATACTCGTGCATACCATGATTAGTATGCTCCTTACCATCTTTAGGGTCAATGTAGACCTCATGTTCTAAATCGTGTTTAATAGTCATAATTTTTCCTAAGATTAAGTTGCTGTACCTTTTCGACCAACAGTGTCCCTAACTAAATTTAATTTAGTGTAGGTATTTTCTGGGGTCATATAGTGGCATAAATCCGCTATAATATATATTCCACCAGACTGCTGATCTTTATTTCCTGTCTTATCTCTACTAAGTCCAGGAACATCTACAAATATAGCATCTCCTACATGTAATGAAAAGTCTCCAGGTATGGTAATCGTGACTTTTGATGAATAGAATTGATTATATCTTCTAATTGATTGATTAGTTATTTTAAGATACTCAAAATTTTCTTCTTCATTCTTATCAATTTGTTCAGAAGTATCTCCTGAAGGTAACGATCCACGATCAACTAAACAATAAGTAGTCCTAGTAAAATTTTTATTAGCACCAGAAAATCTTGGATCTTCCGTAAACTCTGGATTTAATACAGGTAACTCTCTACCTGCAGACTGTTCAGTACTCTTATCAGATGCTTTATCAGTAACTACTTGATAATAACAATCAAAAGGATCAAATAAAATTATCTTACTATCATATGCACCCAACTTTAATTTTTCCTGTACATTAATACGATTATCTAATTCATATTGTAGTGCCTTCATATCATATCCTTCAGGCATATTAAGACCTTTAGAGTCAGGAGTATTATTATAAATTACAGATTTTTTCTTTGGGTTTTTAGTAGGATCTAATATAGCATCTAATGATTTAAAATAAAATCCCTCAGATGTTTCATAGAAAAAGAACCCTGCAGATCCTCCTATACCCCCAGTTGCATCAGGTTGACCATCTGGTATAGATTTCTTTGATAATGCATTCACCATAAAGAATGGTTTCTTATTATTACCTATAAAATTAAAATTATTTTGAACACTATCAACGTATATTTCTTTTTCAGTAGCAAGATACTTATCATCATCCTTTAAGATTGCCGTAACATGATCAGATATCTTACCATCAAATCTAGTATTAATTCTTAATTTCTCATTTAATATAAACTCCTTTGTTACTAATTCTATTTGTATTAATTCATTACTAGTATCATTTTCTATTGGTGTTACCTTATTAACATACATAACCAACTCTGGACTATCACCAATCTTTACTTCATTATTATCCTCAAATTTTATAGTAACTGTCTCCTGTCCAACAAGAGGTAATCCTTCTCTTACAGTTTTACCATTAATAGAATCTCCAGAATCAGCAAATCGTATAGTCATTCTAAGAGTATCTTGTAGTATACTCTCAAAATACATAAGCATTGAAATTCCAGATGCAATATTCACCTGCTTACTATCCTTATTAGAAGTAATTGTAACTTCACTAATAAAAGAAGGTTCTGAACTAGTGGAAAGTATTTTAGATGTCATTTTTTATAATACCCTACTTATATTTAACCATATAAATCTAGAACCTCATAAGGATCATCAGCACTAACAGCAGAAGAAGAAATATCAACTTCTTCTTTATTCTTCTGGTCGGGACTTTCCAAAGGAGGTTGTTCTGTATTAATAATAATAGTTGATGATGCACCATCCTCATATGATGCATACTCACTAACATCATCTGCTTTTTTGGAAACAGATTTTGTATCTATAGGAACAATATTATTAGCACCCTGTTCTTTAATAGGATCACTAAGAGCATTCTTTATTGATTTACCTGCCTGTACTACAGGATGTTTCTCTACAGCTTTACCAGCTATATCCTTAATACCCTGTCCAATATTCTTAAAGAATCCACCTACTTTATCTTTAACATTACTAATCGTTTCACCAACCTTTGCTTTTATCTCTTCTCTTTTCTTTTTAGCCTCTGCTTTTTTCCTTGCTTTCTCTTCTGCTTTTCTTTGCTTCTCTGCTTCTTTTAAATCATCACCTTCTTTTCCTTCCTTAAGACTATCTGGAGGAGTTTTAGCAACAGATTCTTTCTTTCCTTCTTCTTTTCCAACACCGAAGAATGATGATGCCATATGCTTAACCATAAAAGCAGGATTCATTAACTGCCAAACCGCAGGAAATCCTTCTACCTTTCCATCCTTAACTAACATCTTCAATAAAGGATGTAGATTAAAAATCCATCCTAAAATTTCTGGTATAGATGGAAGAGTAGATAACATTGAACTCAAAGAGAATCCTCTAATTGCTTTAGGTATAACCTTCCAATCAGGAACTTTAAAATTAAGTACAGCTTTATAGATGGGATTAATACTTAAAACATTCGCCAACATTGTCCCGATACTAGCTTCGGGAAATTTAACCATCGGGAACGTCTCAATAAACTTAGTAAATCCATTCCTAAAGAACTCAAATATAGCCTTACCAGCATTAAAAATACCTTTCCAAATACCACCAAGAGCACCTTTTAATTTCTCAAAGGCAGCTTTCATTCCACCACCCATAAACAATTCAAATAATAAATCACCAACAAATGTACCAAGTAATTCCCCAAGCATCGTCATAGCAGGTGCTAATAATGCACCAATACCAACAGTAGCAGTTGTTAAAGCAGCAGCAAGAGTTGCACCAAGTGCTCCACCTAATGCTGCACCTACTCCCTTAAATAATGCTTGTGCCAGAGAATCTCCTGACATAATGGAGACAACGGCAACAATAATAGGACCAAGAATAGGAATCCTACTAGCAAATTTTTTAATTCCTGGACCAACTACTTTCATTACTGGTCCCAAAGCTTTGGCTGCTGGACCTAAGAACTTAGCAGCAAGTCCACCAGCTTTACCAGCAACCTTTGCAGCAACACCACCACCTTTACCTGCTAAATTACCAAGCAACCCTTTACCCTTACTAAGAATATTACCACCTGCCTTAAGTATATTACCTCCTACTTGAGCTACCTTTGATACTACATTCTTAACACCAGGAATTTTCATAATATTCTTGGCAATATTCTTGGCAACATTAATAGCATTCTTAATAAAACCCTTAGCGAATTTTACTATCCTCTTTATAATTACTTTTGCTATTCGGAAAGTTCTTTTTATATTTGCAAGAACTTGTTCAAATATCTTCTGACCAAATATCTTCCACATCAAGAATCCATTCATCAAACTATTGAGACCTTCCATAAAGGTATCAACATATTTCATATTCTCTTCACCAACAACATTCTTTATGAAAGTCATTCCCATATCATAAAGTTTATATCCCCAATCAATAATAGTTACTCCTATATTAAGAAGCCATCCAGCACCAGCAATAAAAAAATCTAACCCTTTCAGAAGACCTACTGCAATCGGCAATAACTTTGGTAATAAAGGAATCAATTTCATTCCAACATAACCAAATACTATAGTAGTAAAGAAGTTTTTTAGTCTTTCCCAAAGACCCATAATTTGTTTGGGTGCTTTCATACCACCCTTCTTTTTCTTCTTTGGTTTCTTTGTCTCTAATTTCTTTTCTGCTGCTGCTTGTTCTGCTGCTTCTTGAGCTGCAGCTGCATCTTTCTTTCTTGCTTTCTCTGCTGCAAGAGTACCTTTTAATATACCATCTATCGCAATAACCTTTGATTTAATTCTAATAACATTATCTTCTACGCTACCATACTCACCATCTACACCAGTATGTTTCTGAATATCTCCACCAGGAGAAGGAACTAAAGAAGTAGTAGGTCGAACAACAAGTGCTCCACCTTTTGCTTGGTCAGCTTCAGGACCACTACCCCTAACATCAGCAATCAGTTCATCTAATGTTGGTTTTTTAGCGGCAGGTTTTTTCTTCTTCCTATTCAATAACTTATCGGCAGTAATCTTCTTTGCCTTGCCCTTGACCATGCCAGTAGCTAATTTTTTACCCAGTGCTGACCAAGCCATATTATACCGTTACCCCTAAAAGTTTCTGCTTATTATTTTTCCTTGCAGGATAGACAACAGGGAAATCAGGAATTTTTGATCCACCTGGTTCTGCAGTCATTAATGAAGTTGGTGGAGCTCCAGTCTGAATAACTGTTACTTTAGATTCATTTGAAGCAGGGGGAGAAATACCAGCAACTTTATTACCAATAAATTCCTTTCCTTTCTGGAATGCATTCATTGCTTTACCACCCAACCACTTAGCTGCTTTAACTTGAGGAAGCATGTTAAATGCATCTCCTGCTTTACCACCCAACCACTTAGCTGCTTTAACTTGAGGAAGCATATTAAATAATTTATTACCCTTATTAGCAATATTCTTAACCATACCACCTTTATTAAAATGCTGCACTAAACCACCTTGATTAAAATGCTGCACTAAACTATCACCAACTAAACCACCACCATTATACATCATAGAATAACCCTTACTTGGATCAGTGATACCTCTACTTGCTAAATCTACCTTATGTGCTGCCTCAATTTTAGCACCAGTTGCTTTAAACGCATCACTAGAATTAAGAATAGGATAGAGAGTTTCATCTGGCATACCTACAAGTCTTCCCTGTCCATTAGCACGTTGCATGACATCAATTATATTAATATTCTCATACCCTTCATGCTTTTGTATCTCACCAACAAGTTGTTTCTGATGTTCCATTAAATCGGGAACACCAATAGCACCACCAATTGATGTAAAACTTTTCTCATTCTTTATTACTTCATCTCCTTTCGTTACCATATGGTGCTTAAATGAATCTTTAGAATAGATATATTGCTCTGGCATTATTTGACCTATTCTATATCCCATAGTTCCATAATGAGACTTATCAATAGCACCACCCTGTCCACCACCACTATAACGAGGAACACCAAATCCAGTACCACCTTTCCCCTTCTTTTTCTCCTCATCCTTTTGAAGTGTTGGGATATTTGTACCACCAGCAGCAGCATTCATTCCAGCAAGAGTCTCCATCCCATATTCCTGTACTGCTCCTTTCGACATAACAAACTCACCAGGAGTTAGCATTGCAGGAACAGTATCCTTATCACCTGTTCCAGGAACTTCACCACCCTTATTAAACTTTTTCGCTTTAGGATCTGGTACAACTTTCTCTGCGTCTACAGGAGGTTTATCTCCCATTTCTGCTGAAGGTGGTGGATTCTCACTCTTAACTGCCTCTTCAACAGGAACATCAACATCCTTTGTTATCTCAGCAACAGCTTCATTTTCTACTCCCTCCAGTTCTTTTCCACCACCCGTTAGCATTTTTACAATTTGACCTGGTAGATCCATAACAAATTTAACTGCATCCATTATCTTGGGTACACCCCACATTAATAATGCAATAGTACCTGCTATCATTCCTGCTGGACCTAATAATCCTGGCAAGAACCACATAAGACTTCCCAATAATACAGGCCACCAATCACTAATGAACCTGAATAAAGATGAAACCTTATCTTTGTTCTTTGGATCACCAAACCAATCCAACAAAGGCATAATAACTTTACCAGCTATTATTGCTGTAAAAAATTGTATAAATCTATCCCAAATACTCATAAAAGGTTTAAAGACTTTTGCTGCAGTGTCCTTTATCTTACCACCTAAACCTTTTTTCTTTTCTAAATCTTTTTCTGCTGCCTTTACTTCTTGCTCTTCTCCCTTTATTCTAGCATCTTCTTTAGTGTCCTCCTGAACTTTAAATTGATCCTGTAAAGTCTTATAGATGGAATCTACAGTGTCTGCAATAACAGATATAGAACCACTAATTCCTGACAATATATTGCTAGGTTTTTCTCCTCCCTCTTCATCAACTGGTTTAACACCAGAAGATAAATCTTTTGGTTTATCAACAGTTACAAGATCACTCGCACCTGTGGTGTCAGCAGCAACTTTCTCTGCTCCTTCTGCTGATGTACCTTTCTTAAATGTATCTGCAGTTATCTTTTTCCCTCTTGCCTCAAGAAATCTTCTCTTTCTTTCTTCAGGACTTAATTGCTCTCCAGTTTCTGGATCAAGACCAGTATTAGTTTCTTTATATTGAGCAGTTGTTTTGTGAATTTCTCCTTCTGCACTATCCCTTGCATTTTGTTCTAATCTTTTTATCCTGTCATCAATGGTTTCTTGCGAGCTTCCTTTCTTTAAATCTGCTGCACTTATCTTTTTCTTCTTTGCTACTGGTTTCTTCTTTG
>CEQY01000856.1_pt1 | contig 17070 bp, 15 predicted proteins | sample 361391 | NCBI WGS metagenome assembly CEQY01 (sample SAMEA2621075, study PRJEB7988) | marine metagenome | isolation source: saline water (ENVO:00002010), including | reverse complement strand
CTTTTTTTAATAGCTACCGCAATGAATTTCTTTATTTAAAAAACTCATTTTTTATTGAAAATTTGTATGTTCAATTAATGAACAAACTTACACTACTACATGTTCAATCTTTGAACAAGCAAAATTGTTAAACAGATTCTAAAATTTAAAACTATCGATAATTTCTTTTTGACCTATATGTTCGTTATCGACTTCAGCATGAACGGTTGTATTTAGAAGTTTCAAAAGCAATCTGACTCTGTCTTTTGATTTTTTTGATAGGAAAATTGCATCTAATCCGGCGAAACGTCCTTCTTTGATAGAAACCCTATCCCCCATTTTGTAATCCTCGGTTGAAATATTCTCTCTATAAACACCTGTTTTATCTAACTTACTTTGTATGCCTTCAATTATGTAAGTTGGAATAGAGGTGAAATGATCAGAGAACATGACTATATTTCTTACACCAGAAGTAGAATTAATTTTGGTCCAATTACTCTGATCAAGGTTTATTTTTGCAAAAAGGTATCTTGGAAATACAGGTACCAATGTGTCTTTATTAATATATTTATTGCTAGGAGATATTAACGGCAAAAAGGTATCGAAGCCTTGATTTAACAAGTTCTCATTAGCTTTATTTTCCTCTTTGGGCTTAGTATAAACAAGGACCCAAATTGAATCTTGCGCTACTTCATCGTCATATTTCATTTTATTATGAGGAAAAAAAGGGTCTTGGTGCCCGGGGCCGGACTCGAACCGGCACGAAGTTGCCTTCGAGGGATTTTAAGTCCCTTGTGTCTACCAATTCCACCACCCGGGCATTTCACAATTTGTGCATTGTAGTTACTTTTGACAATTTTAATACCTAAATTGAGGCTGAGGTCGGAATCGAACCGGCGTAGACGGATTTGCAATCCGCTGCATAACCACTTTGCTACTCAGCCTTGATTATATTCTAAGTATATGAAGACAATAGACCAGCTATTTCAATAAATTTTTATATGTTTTTACGTATCCGTACAAACTTTGCAAAGAAATATAGGCTGCGAACCAAAACAGAAATATTGTTATGTAAAAGAAATATTCGCCGAAGTTGGGTGAGATTATTAGGAATGATATTGAAGTAATCTGTATCGCTGTCTTAGCTTTTGCTATAAAACTTACTTTAACTGGATTTTTTCCTAAACCTTCAACTAAATATTGTCTTAGAGAGGAAATAACCAACTCCCTTGCAACTATGATTAGTGAAGGAATGATCAATGCCTCATAAGAGAAAATTGTTAAAAGGTACAATAAAGGCAAACAAATCAATAATTTGTCAGCTATAAGATCTAACAAGCCTCCAAGAGAAGTTGTAGTTTTTGTTTTTCTCGCAACATAACCATCAAGATGATCTGTAATTCCAGCAATTACATATAAAGATAAAGCAATCCAATTAGCAAAAATTGCGTCCTTAGAAACGAGATATAAAACTGGAATAATTAGAATGATCCTCAAGAGGGTAATATAATTTGCCATTGAAATTATTTATGCAGTTGTTTATAAATTGATTTTGCCGTAGTTTTACCTATTCCAGATACTTCAGACAAATCGTCAACGCTTGCCCGCTTAATCTGTTCCAAAGAACCGAAGTATCTCAAAAGAAGTTTCTTTCGCGAATCTCCTACGCCAGATAAATTATCTATAGAGGAGCCTAAAGAAGATTTGACGCTCTTTCTTTTTTGAGAGGATATGGCATATCTGTGTGTTTCATCTCTTATTTCTTGAATGAAATTATGAAATATAGACCCTTCTTTTACTATCTTCGATTCTCCTCGAAGTAAATGAATTGAATCAAATGAAGCTTTCCTTCTTACTCCCTTGGAAATGGAAATGATATTCGCAGAAGAAATTCCCATCTCTTTAAATTTTTTATACACTTGCATCAAATGAGTCCTCCCTCCATCAATAATTATTAGGCTAGGAATTTCATTCTTTCTACTTGAAAATCTTCTCTCTATCAACTCAAGCATAGAGCCTATATCGTTACCAGAATTTTGTTTACTTATGTTATAAGTTCTGTAGAGATTCTTGGTCTTGCCTTTTTGACTATAAACCACACATCCAGCTACAGCATTATCGCCAGAGTGGTGGCTTATGTCGTAAGACTCAATTGTTTTAATTTGATCAATCTGCAATTCTTTCATTAAATCCTCTAGCTTGTAATCTATATCAGGATCTGTCTTATTTTTTTTAAGAATAAATTCCGTATTGGCTTTACAAATCTCCAAAAGTCCTTTGTCCTTCTTTGAAGGCTTAGTAATAATGGCTATTTTTCTTTCATGAAAGTTACTCAAGGCCCTTTCAATAAGATGCTTGTTTGTTATTTCTTGACCTATTACTAAAACAGAGGGGCAGTTCTTAGAAAAATAGTGATGGCTAATGAAACTTTCTAAAGTCTCATCCTCTTCAATTCCTTCTTCAAGGATAAAGTTCTTATGTCCAGTTACCCAGCCTCCTTTTACACTACTTACTCCTATTTTTCTTTTTCCTTTTGAAGAAGACAAATATATAGCATCTCTATTCTTAGTAAATCCAGCAATACTTTGTGTTCTTTGAATATCTCTCAAAGCAGATATTCTATCTCTGTATATCGCTGCTTTTTCATATTCCCTCTTTAAAGCGAAACCATCCATCAAACCATAAAACTCTTGGACTAAATCCTCAGATCTACCTGAAAGAAGAAGATCAGCGCCCCTCACTTCATTTTGATAGTCTTCCGCATTAATTAGGCCCACACATGGAGCAGAACATCTTCCTATTTCATATTGTAAGCAAGGCCTACTTCTATTCTTGAAATATGAATCCGAGCAATTTCTTAACTTAAAAGTTTTTTGTACTAACTTCAGTGCATCTCTTACGGCATAAGAGTTTGGAAAAGGTCCAAAAAATTTCCCTTTATCTTGTTTCTTACCCAAAAAGGATTTCGCAGCAGGAAAATCAGTATCTGTTTCCACCTTAATCCATGGATATCCTTTATCATCCTTAAATTGAACGTTAAATTTAGGTTTAAAGTTTTTGATTAAGTATTGTTCAAGAAGAAGAGACTCTAGCTCAGTGTTTGTTAAAGAAAATTCAATGAACTTGGCAACTTGAAGTAATTTAGAAATTTTTTCTGATCTTGAAGATACTCGGAAATAAGAAGCTAATCTTTTATTTAGATGTTTCGCTTTTCCAATATAGAGAGGCCTATTAAATTTATCTAAAAATTTATAAACTCCGGGTGATCGAGGAAACTCCCTGATAAAATCTTTTATCTCCTCATCCTTGTTGGGAATAATATAAGGGGATTCAGTGAAAATCTTTTCTACCATAAATATCTTCGAATCTAACAATATCATCTTCACCAAAATACGTTCCGGTTTGAATTTCTATTATCTCTAATACCTCATCACCAGAGTTTTTAACTCTGTGTTTTTCTTTCTTATCAATGACGACACTCTCACCCGGATAAACGTCAAAAGTAGTATCGCCTTTAGTCACTGTTGCGACGCCTTGAGTGACATACCAAGTTTCTGCTCTGTATTCATGCATTTGCATCGAAAGCATTTGACCTGGATCAACAGATAGGATTTTTACCTTAGAAAATTCTGTTTCAAATAATACCTCGAAATAACCCCAAGGTTTTTCAGTCCTAGAGTAATCTCCCTCTGGGTAAAGGGTGAGTCCATGCTCTGGTTTTTTCAGCAGATTAGTTAACGCATGCCACGAGCCAAGGTCAGTCCATCCAGCTTCTAAAGTTGCAACTAAGTTTTTCTCATTAGACTCTACAAATGCCTTATCGAAGGAGATATCTGTCAATTTTGCAAACTTCATCTTATCGAAGTAAAAATATGTTTGATCGAGTTCCGAAGTAGGAAGAAGGTCCTGCATAATGGAGTACATCTCCGGATTTTTTATTTTAATAGTCTCACCTAACCATTTACCATCAAAGAAAAACATTCCAGCATTCCACAGAGTATCTGGCTGTTTAATTAAAAGTTTAGCCTTTTCAAGTCCAGGTTTTTCTATAAAAGATTTAACATCTTTTAGCTCGTCATTGGAGGTATCTACAGAAATATAACCATATTCTGTTGAGGGGCTGTCTGGAGAAACTCCCAATAATGTAAGAGCCTTTTTTTTAAATTGATTTTTAATGGTCGTACAAGTTTTGTAGAAAGATTTATTAAAGGGGATATAGTGATCCGTGGGCATAACCACGTATCTTTCCTCCGTATCACGTTTCAAAGCAGCTAGGACCGGTAAAACTGAAGCTGAAAATGTATTCTTCGACGCTGGCTCTAGAAAAACCTTTTCAATTTCCAATCCAGTTTTGGACAAAGATTCTTCAATAAATGGTAGATATTTCTCAGAAGTTACTACGAGAGGTTTCTTAAATATATCTCGGTTATTTATTCTTTGAAGAGTCAAATCAAATAGAGATAAATCACCAAATAAAGATATGAATTGTTTTGGCCTCTCTTCTGTTGATAGAGGCCATAGCCTTTTTCCCGAGCCTCCAGCCAGTAATATAGGTCTAAACTTCTTAGAATTCATATACAGATTATAAACTATGACTTTGGAAGTAGGTCCGATGAAAAGATTCTAGAAAAGAAATTTTTATTTTTTCTTGAGTTTATTGCGATTTCTTTACCTAATGCCACTCCCCATTGATCAAATGGATCCACACCCAATATCAACGATTCAATAAATATTTTGTGCTCATATAAAGTCAATAAAAAACCCAAGCTTTTTAAATCTAAAGATTTTAGTTGCAAAATTGAACAAGGATTGTTCCCTTCAATTGATTTGAAGGGTTCATTTTTATACTGCTCTCCAAAAGCCATAGCGATTACTTGAGAAAGTAACATTGAGTATTCATCATTGTATTCTCCAGTTTCCCCATTTATGCCTATAAAATCACATGATGTTCTTATTTTGCCCTGCATAAGCCATTGAAATGTTGAATGCTGTGATTCAATTCCATATCCACCCCAAATTAATTGGGAAGTAGAAAAGGGTGAGACTTCTCCTTCAAAATTTGTAGATTTACCATTACTTTCCATGCTTAATTGTGCAATATATTTTGCCAAGGAGCGTAATCTGAAGTTGTAACTGAATATACCATGATTGTTGATTTCGAGTGAGTTAGTATTCCATATGCTCAATAAAGCCATCAACACAGGAATATTAGAGTGCCAAGGACTATCTAATGTATGTTGATCTGCTAAATATGCGCCCTCAAGAAAACTCATATAAGAATCAAATCCAGAATTTACAAAGGCGGGTAAGCTTACTGAAGACCAAACTGAAAATCTTCCCCCTAGAGAGTCTAAAATTACAAATTGATTTTCTTCGGGAACGCCTGCTTTGGTCATTAACGAAATATTGGAGGAAATCGCAAAAAGATGTCTCTTGTAATCAACATCAGGTTTTTTTTCAAACCATGATTTTATGAACTCCAAATTCTTAAGAATCTCGTAAGTCTCAAAAGACTTTGAAGAAACTAAAACTGCTGTCTCGCTTTGAAAGCAATGCGTTAGGATGTCCTGCAATTCGAGCAGATCTAAGCTTGAACAATAATAGACTTTGACAGATCCGTTTAGGGCCTGAAATTCACTTAAGAGCTCAGGTCCTAATCTTGAGCCGCCTATGCAAAGACATATTAAATTTTTAAAATTTGCACTAATTATTTTTTTCTCTAGATTGTATTTAATCTTTTCTCTCTCCGAGAAAATCAGCTCGAAACCCTTGATAGGTTTCTTATTGCGGTAGAGAGTATGAGAAACTAGTCTGTTTTCTGATCGATTTACTATTTTGCCTCTAAAAAGGCTTTCTAATGATTCCTCAAGTTTAATTAAGTCAGGTACTTTAAGAAGATACTCTAAAACCTCCTCATTAAGTCTTTGTTTAGAGAAGTCAAAATCAACTAGTTTGGTTTTAACTACATGACATTCAGGATCATTAAATTCAATCAAATCTCTAATTTTAGAATCTTTAAGATTCTTACCAAGAGATAAAAGCTCATCTTTAATTTGTGTTCTAATATCATTCATTCCCATTTCTTTTTCTAGAAATAAAAAAAATTGCTTCAAGTATTACTGCAATAATCAAACCAGATAAAAAGGAAGTGAGAAGTAGATGGCCCAACTGCATGTTTATTTCAATAAATAAAAGATCTATCTGTATAAAGGTTTCGTTCAAAGAAAGTAAAATGAAAAAATAAACTCCAATAATTACAGTTAGGATTAATAAAAATATATTCGAAAGTGTCATAATTTTAATCTTTTCTTATCCAGTTTCTCTCAAGGAGAAGATCTTCAATATATTGCAGCAGCGCATGACCAGCTGTTATGTGACTCTCTTGTATTCGTGCTGTAATTTTATCGGGAACAACAAATGCTGCATCACAAAATTTGAGAGCCTTACCTCCTCCATTTCCCAAAAATCCCAAGGAAAAAATTCCTCTTTCTCTGGCTAATTTCAATGTCTCTATTATGTTCTTAGAGTTTCCAGAGGTTGTTATCACCAAAAGTATATCGCCGTCTTTTGCCATTGCAGAAAAAACTCTTTTGAAAATATCATCTGGTCCATAATCATTGATACAGGCAGTTAGTGTTGAAGTGTCTTGAGCTAAGGAAAAAGCTGGTAAACTTCCTCTGTTTACATCGGATGTAAGTCTTATAAGAAATTCAGCGGCAAGGTGTTGTGCGTCAGCTGCTGAGCCACCATTTCCACATAACAGTAGTTTTCCTCCATTCGAAATAGATTCTGCTATTAAATTTCCTGCCTCAATTAAGACTTCATATGATTTATCTTCAAGAATTTTTTCTTTAACTGCTATTGAGTTTTCAAAAGTTTCTTTTACCTTGTCTCTTATACCCTCTGACATACGTTCCTCTCTTGTTAAGGATACTATATAACTTACTATTTATTATCTGTTTAAAGATTCTTTTAAAAGTTTAGAAGCTCTAAAATACGGATGATTTTTTTGCTCAACTAAGACTGCAGTTCCATCATTAGGATTTCTTGATAAGCGCTTTTTTCGTTCCCTGACTGAAAAAGTACCAAAGTTTCTAATTTCTACTCTATCACTCTTAGCAAGTGTTTCTGAGATGAAATCTAATATTGTGTTAACACTTTGATGTATATCATCTTCAGTAAAACTTTTTTGTTTAAGATTTAGGCTCTTAATTAAATTGGATTTATTCATCATCTTTATCGGTATCTTGCATCTCAGCTTTAATAAGATCTCCGATATTTGATTTAGTTGCCTCTTCTATTTCTTTATTTTTAAGTGCATTATCTTTTAGAGCTGTCTTCTCTTCTTGTTTTTCTAAAGCCCTAAGGGAGAGTATTATTTCTCTATCTTTGCGATTGATGTTAGCAATGACAACTTCTATCTCAGATCCTTCCTCTAAAGATATTTCTGACATAGAGTTTGTATAATCCTTCATGGGAAGATGGCCTTTTACATCTTCACTCAATGAAAGCTCCACCCTGTCTTCAGATGTACCAATTATTTTTGCTTTAACCTTTGAACCTTTTTTATGAGATTCTGCAAAATCTCCAAATGAGTCAGATAAGAGTTGTTTCATTCCTAAGGAAATTCTTTCTCTATCGGCCTCTATAGATAATACAAGGGCATCGACAACGTCTCCTTTGTTCAGGGCTCTTATAGATTCTTCACCTTCATCCCATGAAATATCTGATAGGTGGACTAGCCCATCAATGCCTCCATTTAGTTCAATGAAAACACCAAAATCTGTTATGGATTTTATGGCTCCGGAGACTCTGTCACCCTCTTTATGCGTATGTTCGAAAACTAACCAAGGATTTTCAGTGAGTTGTTTGAGACCGAGAGAAATTCTTCTCTTATCTTCATCGACTTCTAAAATCATAACCTCAACCTGATCTTTCAATTGGACTACTTTGGACGGATGAATATTTTTATTGGTCCAGTCTATTTCTGAAACATGAACTAATCCCTCTACACCTTGTTCAATTTCTGCAAAGAATCCATAGTCTGTGAGATTAGTTACTGTAGCCAGTACTGAAGTATTCAGAGGAAATTTTGATTCAATACCTATCCACGGATCATCTCTTAGTTGTTTTATGCCGAGCGAGACCTTCTTTTCCTCTGCATCATACTTGATAATTTTAACGTCGAGTTGCTCTCCTATTTTGATAGCTTCAGATGGATGATTAATTCTACTCCATGAGATATCGGTTATGTGAAGAAGTCCGTCTATTCCTCCGAGATCAACAAAAGCACCATAGTCGGTAAGATTTTTAACTACTCCTTTTACGACTTGGCCTTCAGCTAAAGTTGAAAGAAGTTTTTCTCGCTCTTCTGAGTTTACTTCTTGCAAAACCGCTTTGCGAGACAAAACAACATTATTCTTATCTTTATCCAATTTAATAACTTTAAATTCTTCATAATTTCCTACAAGATGTTCTAAATCTTTTGTAGGTATTACCTCTGCTAATGAACCAGGTAGAAAAGCTTTTATACCTTGAACATCTACTGTCATGCCACCCTTTACAGATCCGGTAATTAGTCCTTTCAATATTGAATCCTTGGAGAGACAATCTTCAATGCGTTTCCAGACTTCTTGCTTTATTGCCTTTTCTCTTGAAACGCGTGTATTTCCATGACCGTCTTCAATCGCTTCAAGAGTTAATTGAACTTCATCTCCAACTACCAATTCTAATTCGCCTGATTCATTATAAAATTCAGACACAGGAACAACTGCCTCGGATTTCAATCCCACATGCACCACTACATGATTATCTAGAATGTCAATTACAATACCAGTCACGAGACTGCCTTGTTTCATAATTACAGTACTTAGATTTTCGTCTAAAAGTTGCTCGAAGCTTGCTGCCATATTTCTTTAAAGGTAAGTTTTTATTTCCTTAACCACTCCTTCAGGGTTTAAATTACTAGTATCAATTATTACTGAGTCTTTGGCGGGTATAAGTGGAGAGTGCTTCCTCTCTGTATCTTTCCTATCTCTCTCCTCTAACTCTTGTAAAAGGGTTGGCATGTTAACCTCCAAACCCTGTCTTTTCAACTGTGTTTGTCTTCTTTTCGCTCTTTCTACTGCTGAAGCCGTGAGAAAAATTTTATGTTTAGCATCAGAGAAAATTACAGTTCCCATATCTCTGCCATCAGCTATTAAACCTGGAGCTTGCATAAAGTCCCTCTGACAAGGTTTAATAAAGTCTCTAATTATAGGCTCAGCTGCAAGGTTAGAGGTCAATTTGGCTATCTCTTCAGTCCTCACCAGAGATGTAATATCTTTATCTTCAAATATAACTTTCACAGGCTCTCCAGGAACCCCAGGATCAAATGAAACACGAAATCTTCTCTCAATTTCCTCTCTTTTTTCCTCGAAATTATTCAGAGAAATTTCATTTTCCTGCATAAAATAAGCTAAGGTTCTGTATAAAGCTCCACTATCTAAAATATTCCAAGATAGTTCTAAGGCTAACATTTGAGCAATTGTGCCCTTACCTGCACCACTTGGGCCATCTATTGTAATTACGGGGATGCCTGTATCATTCATGATTGTTCTATTTGAATACCAATTTCTTTACAGGTATCAATAAAATTAGGGTAAGAAGTATTTACATTTGCGCAATCAAGAACTTTTACCTTGTTATCAGATCTGAGGGAAGCTATCGAGCTTGCCATGGCTATCCTGTGATCTCCATAAGAACTTATATTTGCTGAATTTAATACTCCTTTAGATCCCAATCCATAAATTTTTATTCCATCATCTTCAAGATCATGCTTTATCCCAAATGATGACAAAGCATCTGCCATAGCTTGAAGGCGGTCGCTCTCTTTAGTTCTCAACTCCTTGGCATCTCTAACAATTGTTACGCCATCTGACAAAGATGCAGCAATAAAAAAGACGGGCATCTCATCAATCATATTTGCCACTAAATTTGTATTTAAATTAATGCCTTTCAGATCTGAGCTCTTAACTAAAATATCTGCAGTGGGCTCAATGTTTTCGGTTTGATTTAATAGTTGAATATTTGCACCCATGTGCCTCAAAGCATGGAGGAGGCCAATTCTTGTCTTGTTGATTCCGACGTTCTTAATCAAAAGTTCTGACTTAGGGCAAATCAAAGCTGCAAGTATAAAGAAAGATGCAGATGAAAAGTCGCCACAAATTTTCGTATCAGTGGGATTAATGCAATCTATATTGCTCATGATAATACGTTTTTGTCCTTCGGAATTTTCTACCTCTAGAGGTATTCCAAAGTGTTCAAACATATTCTCGGTATGATCTCTAGTAACTGCACTTTCTTCTATTATAGTTACTCCTTCAGCATAAAGAGCCGACAACATAATACATGACTTAACTTGAGCACTTGCAACAGGAAGTGAGTAATTAATTGGTTTGAGAAAGTCTGTTGGAGAAATATGTAAGGGTAGTGTTCCATTTTTTGAAGTTATATTCGCGCCCATAGCCGTCAAAGGCTCAACTATTCTTTGCATAGGCCTGGAAGACAAAGAACTATCTCCGATCAAAGTAGATTTAAAGCCTTGGGCTGATAATATTCCAGAACATAGCCTTATAGAAGTTCCTGAATTACCAAAGTCTAGTGGTTTTTCTGGATCTGCCAGACCCCTTAAACCCTTACCTTCAACAGAGTAGATACCTCTTTCTTTATCTATGTTAATTCCCATATTACGAAAAACCTCTATGGTTGCTAGGCAGTCTTCACCCTCCAACAAGCCTGTAATCTTTGATGTTCCTTCAGCTAAAGAGGATAAAATTATAGATCTGTGTGAAATAGATTTATCTCCAGGAACTGTGATCTCTCCCTTCAAATTCTGTCCGCTTTTGATTAAAAAATCCATTTAATCATTCTCTAAAGAGTTATCTCTTAAAGTTTTAGTATTTTGGAGAAATTTCATTATGGCCTCATCGTCTTGTTGTTTAATGAGCTCCTTTAGTTCATTTAAGCTTTGTTCGAAATTGTCTAAAGATTGCAAAATGTTTTCTTTGTTAGAAATAAAAATGTCTTTCCACATAGTAGGATCACTAGACGCTATTCTTGTGTAGTCCTCTAAGCTTCCACCAGAAAATTCAAAGGTCTTTTCATGCAATTTGCCAAAAAGACTTTGCATTAAAGCATAAGATATTACATGAGGAAGATGGCTTGTTTTTGCAAAAATAGCATCATGTTCTGTGCATGAAAGAATTTTAGTAGAGGATCCAAGTTCTTTCCAAAATTCAGTAACTCTATTTATGTGATGATCTTCATTAGTTTCATGCGGAGAGATTACTGTGATTCTGTCATTAAACAATGATTCTCTAGAATTTTCCAGTCCACTTCTTTCAGATCCTGCAATTGGATGAGAAAAGACAAAACGATTTTTAATGCTTTCATATTCTGAAATTAATAGCTCAAGAATTTGGGTTTTAGTGCTGAGGGTGTCTGTAAAAATTGCTTGTTCAGAAGGTTGCAAAGATATAACTGATTCCAAAGCTTCATTGAAAGACAAAACAGGTGTACAAAATAAAATTAAAATATCGTCAAGTCCTTCAAGAGAATTTATGCTGTCATTTTTTATAAGAGTATCACCATAGGCACTCTGTAAAATTGCCAAGTCTCTATCAAGTCCAAATACATCACCGGAGTAAGAGATCTCTTTTAATCTTTTGGCAATTGAACCTCCTATTAAACCCAGGCCCACAATCAGGATATTTTGGAAACCTTCACTACTTTTCATCTAGGTCAGTGTGAGCTTAATCTTCTCTAAAAATGAAAGGTTCTCTTCAGGTAAGCCCACTGAAACTCTTAAATAATCTGGCATCTTATAAACTGCGAGGGATCTGACAATCACTCCTTCCATTAAAAGCTTATTGAATGCCTCTCTTGAGTCTTGTTTACAATCAAAAGATATAAAATTACCCCTACTAGGAAGACAGTCATATCCGAGGGAACCTAATTCTTTGTGTAGAAGCTCCTTTTGTTCAAAATTAAGCCGAAGGCATCTATCTATGAAATCCTGATCTTCTAAGGCCTTTTCAGCAGCAAATAAGGCTAAAGAGTTAGCGTTGAATGGCTGCCTAACCCTATTTAAGTAGTCAGCTATTTCTTTTGAAGATACACAAAAACCTACTCTAAAACCTGCAAGTCCATACGCTTTTGAAAAGCTCCGACTCATAATTAAATTAGGAAATTTGCTTAAGTCATCAAATTCCATGTCCTTTGTTTCAAAAGAGGAATAGTCAAAATAAGCTTGATCAAGCAAGACAATGATGTGCTCTGGAACTTTCTCAAGAAACTTAACTAAATGGTCGTATTCTATAAAGGAGCCAGTTGGGTTATTGGGATTTGCTATAAAAATTAATTTGGTACTTTCTTCTATAGACTCAAGCATAAGATCAAGGTCATGAGAAAATTTCTTAGCAGGAACTTCAATGCCTCTTGCACCAACAGCTTTGACCACTAAAGGGTATACTGCAAAAGCGTGCTCAGAATAGATAGCACTATCATTATGGCTCAAGAATATTCTAGCAACGAACTCAATAATGTCATTTGAGCCATTACCTATTGTTACTTGATTATCTGAAACATTAAATTTACGGGCTATGGTTGACTTCAAACGGGTAGCATTTCCATCGGGATATCTATGCGTCTCTTTGAGCACCTCTTCTATAGAATTAAATATTTTGGGACTAGGTCCCATGGGATTTTCATTGCTAGCTAACTTTATGGCATTATTTATGCCCAGCTCTCTTTCCAAGTCTTCGATTGGCTTACCAGGTTCATACGGACTTAGGTCACCAATTCCTCTATTAACTAATTTTTTTATCTCCATGCCTATCCTAAGGATCTAGGGTAAGAACCCAGTATTTTTAGTTCAATATCTTTACTCTCCAAGCTAGAGACTAAGCTTAGTATTTTTTTGTCTTCCAAGTGCCCTTCAAAGTCTATAAAGAAAGAGTATTGCCATTTATTGATTTTTGAAGGTCTGTAAGTGAGATGTGATAAATTTATATCTAAAGCATTAAAGGGCTCCAATAATGAATAAAGAGCTCCCTCCTCATTCTTTGTGGTAGCCATGATTGATGTTTTGTCAGCATTAGTCTGACCGGTATCGATCTTGCCTATTGTTATAAATCTTGTTGTATTACTAGAATAATCTTCAATATTTCGATTTAAAATTTCCAATCCATATTTTGTTGCTGCTAACTCTCCAGCAATAGCAATAATTGAGTTATCTTCTGTAACATTGGAAGCTGCCTGTGCGTTACTGCTAACGCTAACCAGCTTTACGCTAGGACAATAAGACTCTAACCAATGTTTACATTGTCCAAGGGTTTGCTCATGAGCATGGATTTCGAAACCTTCTTTAGGCAGAGGTTTATTGTGGCCAAGCAGATTATGATGAATCTCCATTTCAATCTCGCCACAAATTTTTAAGTTAAACTCGCTCAAGCAATCTAAGGTAGTGTTGACAGAGCCTTCAGTCGAATTCTCTATAGGAACAATTCCATAATCAGAGGATTCATCTTCAACAGATTCAAATATAGATCTTATTGTGTCTTGTGGAAGTTTCTCAACAGATTTCCCAAATTGGCTTTCTAGTGCTGATTCAGAAAATGTTCCCTCAGGGCCGAGATAAGACAAAGTAAAGGATGCTTCTGTAGATCGGCAACCAGAAATAATCTCTTTAAAAATATTTTTTATCTGACTCCTTTCGAGAGGGCCGTCATTTATCTCAATTAATCTATTTAAAATAGATGATTCTCTGGCTGGTTTATATTTATCCTTATCTTGCTTAGCTTGACCAGCCTGAATAGCTAAATTAGCTCTTTCATTTATAAGAGACAAAATTTGATTATCAATTGAGTCAATGGAGTCTCGGATTTTAGCTAAATCATCTTTATTAGACATGGCTCATTAAGAATTCTCTTTTGCAAATAAGTCCATAAAATCAACAAGCGAATCTACACCTTCTTCAGGAAGACCATTGTAAATACTTGCTCTCATACCTCCTACAGATCTGTGCCCCTTAAGGGCAAGTAAACCTGCTCCTTTTGATTGTTCCAAAAATTTATCATTGAGGTCTTCATTAGCTAATAAAAAAGGAACATTCATGATAGACCTATTTTCTTTTTTAATGTTATTCGAATAAAAATTTGATTCATCTATACAATCATAAAGCTTCTGAGCCTTCCTAATGTTAATCTTTGCAATCTCTTCAACTCCTCCTAATGATTTGAGCCATTTAAATACCTTACCAGCTACATACCAAGCGAAGGTTGGCGGCGTATTAGACATCGACTCGCCTTCGTGAATCAATGAATAATTTAATAGGTTTGGAGTAATTTGTTGCGCATTTCCTAACAATTCTTTTTTTACAATCACAAAGCCAAGACCTGAGGGTCCAATATTTTTTTGCGCTCCGCCATAAATTAAGGAAAATTTACTCACATCAATAGGCTCTGAAAGAATGCCCGAAGAATAATCAGCTACGACTGGGACATCGCAATGATTAAGTGACCTCAGACAAAGGCCGCCTATAGTTTCGTTTGGTGTGTAATGAACATAAGAAGCATTATCAGATAACTGCCACGTTTCTTGAGCAGGAAAATATGAAAAATCTTCTTTTTCCGAAGAGGCTGCGATTTTTACACCAGTATATCTATTGGCCTCTTTAATAGAGCGCATAGCCCAGTATCCACTGTTTACATAATCTGCTACACCATTTTCAGATGCTAGATTTAAAGGCACCATTGCATTTTGCATAGTGGCTCCGCCATGGGTAAATAAAACAGCATAATTTTCTGGAATTGAAAGCAGATCTCTAAAGTCATTTTCAGCTTGTTTAGCTATTTCCACAAACTCAGGGCTCCTATGGCTTATTTCCATGACTGATAGCCCAAGACCTTTCCAATCGAGTAACTCTTCTTGAACTTCGAGTAAAACTTCTTCCGGCATTGTCGCTGGCCCTGCGCCGAAATTAAATTTTCTTGTCATTACTCATCTCCTATGAATTCCTCGCTTATAGGAGCAATACTTATGAGTTTTTCTGTATCTTTGAGTCTAATAACTGTAACTCCTTGTGTATTCCTCCCTATAATATTGACTTCGGCAACTCTGGTTCTAACTAACATCCCTTTATCAGAAATTAACATCAATTCGTCTTCGTCATTTACTTGTGCAGCACCGATAAGCTGACCATTCCTTTCAGAAATTTGCATTGCTATTACTCCCTTTGCACCTCTTCTAGTTTTCCTGAAATCTTTAGATCTTGACCTTTTACCAAAACCATTCTCACTAACGGTGAATATACTGGCCTCCTCTTCGGGTATTATCAGAGAGATAACCAGCTGACCCTTATCAAGTTTAATACCCCTTACACCCTTAGCAGTTCTGCCCATTGATCGCACTTCTGTTTCAGAAAAGTGAGCAGCTTTTCCTGCATTTGTCACAAGCATGACAAACTTACTACCATTGGTTACTGTAGTTCCTACAAGCTCATCACCATCTTCAAGTGTAATTGCTCTTTTCCCACCTTTTCTCTGATTCTGAAATTCAGTCAAGACAGTTTTCTTTACTGTCCCCGCTTTGGTGGCCATTAATATAAAATGTTTATCATCATATTCCTCAACAGGTACCATGCTGGTTATTCGTTCCCCTTCACTCAGCTGAATGAGATTTACTAATGGGCGACCCTTTGCAGCCCTTCCAGCAGAGGGAATCTCATAAACTTTAAGCCAGTAAACTTGACCTAAATTAGAAAAGCATAGAAGTGTTGTGTGAGTGTTTGCAACTAATAGTTGCTCAACAAAATCTTCATCTTTAACAGAAGCGGCCGTCTTGCCTGTTCCACCTCTTCTTTGGGCTCTATACTCCTCAAGGGGTTGAGTTTTAGCGTAACCCTCATGAGAGATTGTTACTACTCTATCTTCAGGAGTAATTAGATCAGCTTCGGTTAGATCTGCAGCAGAGTCTTGAATTTCTGTCCTTCGATCATCTTTGTATTTTTCTTGAACCTCTTTAAGCTCCTCTTTAACAACTTCAATTAGTCTTTGCGAGTCTCCAAGGATCTCGAGCAAATAGGTTATATGATCAATTATTTCTTCATACTCTTTTATAAGCTTATCTTGCTCCAAGCCGGTCAACCTTTGCAGCCTCATATCCAAAATAGCTTGCGCTTGTTGTTCGGAAAGCTGATAAGTTTTGCCTATAAGTCCGACTGACTTATCAGTAATATCAATTTTGCAAGCGTCTGGGCCAGCTTTTTCCAACATTGCTATTATTTTTCCAGGCTTCCATTTTTTAGCTAATAATTTCTTTCTGGCCTCGGCTCCTTCTTTAGACTTTTTAATAAGATCTATCATTTCATCAATATTTGCCAATGCAATGGTAAGTCCTTCTAATATATGACCTCTCTCTTTTGCTTTCCTTAAATCAAAAAATGTTCTTCTAGAAACAACTTCTTTTCTATGATTAAAAAATACAGAGAGAATAGTCTTCAGGTTAAGTAGTTTTGGCTCGCCATCGATTAAAGCGACATTGTTAATGCCAAAAACTGTTTGCATTTGCGTTTGAGCATACAAGTTATTCAGAACAACATCTGGTATCTGTCCAGATTTAAGCTCTATTACAACTCTTACGCCATCTTTGTCAGATTCATCTCTGATATCTCTAATACCTTCAAGCTTTTTATCTCTTGAAAGTTCCGCAATCTTTTCAATCAATCTTGCTTTAACAACTTGATAAGGCATTTCAGTAATGATGATCTTTGCTTTATCCTTATCTTCATCTTCAAATTCAGTCCTAGCTCTAATTTTGACTCTACCTCGTCCCGTTTCATAAGCACTTACTATCCCAGCTCTTCCATTAATAATGGCACCTGTTGGAAAGTCAGGGCCCGGAATATATTCCATCAACTCTTGAACAGTTATGTCCGGATTATCTATAAAAGCTAAGCAAGCGGATAAAGATTCGTTGAGATTATGAGGCGCCATGTTTGTAGCCATACCCACTGCAATCCCTGCGGAGCCATTCACCAACATATTTGGAATT
>CEQY01201744.1_pt1 | contig 17078 bp, 14 predicted proteins | sample 361391 | NCBI WGS metagenome assembly CEQY01 (sample SAMEA2621075, study PRJEB7988) | marine metagenome | isolation source: saline water (ENVO:00002010), including | reverse complement strand
TCAGGATTAAACCTGATATCACCGATGAGTTCTTTTTTTATTATAACAGTTGATGTGTCGATGAGGTTTTTCTTCATGAGTTCATGGAAATCATAAACTTTCAAAAATTTATTTTCTTGAATCTCAAAATTTTGCTGATAGTTTTCAGAGAAAGTATTTCTATAGGTAGCGCTAAAGTTCGAGTTTTCTCTAAGCATGAAATTGATATGAAAACTTAGTCTATCCTTATACCAAGTGTCGTCGGAATCTAAAAAGGCGATATATTCACCAGTCGCATTATCTATACCAATATTTCTTGGAGTTGCTGGACCACCTGAATTTTGTTCAGTTTGTAAAAACTTGATTTGCTCAAAAGCGTCACTATATTTTCTAATTATATCGATACTGCCATCAGTAGAATGATCATCTACTATTAACAATTCCCAGTTTTTATATGTTTGCGATATGACAGATTGGATGGTTTCTTCCAAGTACTTCACAGTATTATAATTTGGAATAATGATGGATACTTTAGGGCTCAATGTCATGATCATCAAACTATAGCTTATTTTCTGGGTATTGACTATTGTATGCGACGCACAAGTTGAGAGATTTATTTCATTTGTAAGGCCTATTTGGTATATTTTTGGAAATTTAGGAGATTACATGAAAAAGATTCTTGTCACTGGTGGTGCCGGTTTTTTGGGTAGTCATTTATGTAAAAGATTATTGGATGAGGGCAATGATGTCATTTGTCTCGATAACTATTTTACTGGAACAAAAGAAAATGTTCATGAATTGATTGGCCATAAATATTTTGAGTTATTAAGGCATGATGTAACCTTTCCTCTCTATGTAGAAGTCGATGAAATTTATAATTTAGCCTGTCCAGCTAGCCCTGTTCATTATCAGCATGACCCCGTCCAAACGACGAAAACGAGTGTTATTGGTGCAATCAATATGCTGGGCTTAGCAAAGCGACTGAAAGTTAAAATTTTACAAGCGTCAACGAGTGAGGTGTATGGAGATCCAACAGTACATCCACAGCCGGAAAGTTATTGGGGAAATGTTAATCCAATTGGTTTAAGATCTTGTTATGATGAAGGAAAAAGGTGCGCTGAGACACTTTTTTTTGATTACCATAAGCAAAATGGACTAGATATAAAAGTTATGCGCATATTTAATACCTATGGGCCAAATATGCATCCAAATGATGGGAGAGTAGTATCTAATTTTATAATGCAGGCTCTGCGTGGAGAGGATATTACGATATATGGGGACGGTTCCCAGACAAGAAGTTTCTGTTATGTAGATGACCTTATCGAGGGAATGATTAGGCTTATGAATACTGATCCAAACTTTACTGGACCTGTAAATATTGGAAATCCTGGGGAATTTACTATTAAAGAGTTAGCTGAAAAGGTTATACGCCACACCAAAAGTAGCTCTAAGCTAATTTACAAACCTCTGCCACAAGATGATCCCATGCAAAGGAAACCAGATATATCACTTGCTAAAGTAAAACTAAATTGGGAACCCAAAATTTCACTCGATCAAGGATTGGAGAAAACGATCGAATATTTTAAACAGTTTGTATGAATCAGAATTTAAAAACCATTGATTATATTCAAAGAACAGTTGATTGCTTTATCGTACTCACTAGTTTTGCTATCGCTTATTATATTAAGTTTTTTCTGCAACTTGGTGGGATTGAAACTGGAGAGGTTTTTCTCGATAGATATATTGGTTTTGGGTTTATTCTTTTGATAACGTCTTCAATTGTTTTTAAGAACTCAAAAGTTTATGATTCTGTAAGGTATGACTCTCTTTCTAAAGAAATTTTTCTTCAACTAAAAGCAAATTTAATTACTCTAGTCGTTTTCCTTGTTCTGAGTTTCTTTATATCTCACTTTAGAGTATCAAGGATCGTTCTAATTCTATATTTTATCATTTCAAGTATCTCGCTAACAATGAGTAAAATTTATTTTAGAAAAATGATCACTAAGATCCCTGCCAAATTTATATTTGTAGGTTCAGGTCAAACCATAACTGAGTTTTATAATAAAATAAAAAAAATACCCAACTTTAAAATATTATACTGGGTAGACGCTCCTGAAGATCTTAAAGATATTCAAGTCAAAACGAAGCTAGATTTAAAAGAAATAGAGGAAAAAAAATTAGGAACCCTCGTTCTTGGCTATGACTTAAGTGCATCAAATAAGCTTAATACCATACTTAAAAACCTCTCAGAATATTTAATACCTGTTATTGTTCTTCCTGATCATCATTACTCAAGGCTTGGACACGCTTATCGAGATTTTAAGGGGCAAACGTTGCTTTTTTTAAATGATCCCAAGGCCAACACTTTGAATCTAATTTTTAAAAGAGCTTTTGATATTATTGCTGTAGGCTGTGGTCTATTAATTATCTCCCCTTTACTTTTATGTTTAGCTCTACTCGTCAAGTTCTCAAGTAAAGGGCCGGTACTTTATGGACAAACTCGTCTGGGTGTCGATGGGAGAGAATTTAAGATGTGGAAATTCCGTTCAATGGTTGTAGGTGATGCTAATCATGGAGGATGGACAGTAGAGAACGACCCAAGAGTGACCAAAGTCGGTCGATTTCTTAGGAAAACTTCTTTAGATGAATTACCACAGTTATGGAATGTTCTTGTTGGAGAAATGAGTCTTGTTGGTCCCAGGCCAGAGCGACCACAATATGTCTCAAAGTTTAGGGAAGAAATTCCGTCTTATATGCTAAGACATAAGTTCAAAGCAGGAATTACCGGGTGGGCTCAAATTAACGGTTGGCGTGGTGATACAAGTATTGAAAAAAGAATAGAATGCGATTTGTGGTATATAAAAAACTGGTCTTTTGGACTGGATATATACATCTTGTTTATGACATTTTGGAAAGGTTTCATCAATAAAAATGCATACTAACTCTTCGATCCAAATTCATGATTGGAAATATAAATCTATCTTGTGGGCACAGATTTTTCTTTTTCTAGGAGTACTCTCTTCCCCAACAATCGTTTCATTGTTTCATATACTTATTATTATTCCGACGATCGCTTTTTGGCTAAATAAACCAAAAGACTTTTCTCTTCCAAAGAGCGCTTGGGTATTAATCGCTCTATTTATGTGGGGAGGGATTTGTACTGCTTTTAATTATGACACCATCATAAAACCTTCAAGAAGTTTTAACGATTTAAAGTATTATCTTTTTGGAGTGCTATTAATTTTACCGATATATCATTTTTACAAGCAAGCGAAAGTTAAACATATCAGGATATTTCTTAATATTTTTTGGATAGTTATAATTGTTGGTTTTTTCGTCGGTATATCACGATCAACTTTCCAATTCGATCCTGTGAAATTTGAGTTTACGGATCGTTATCATCCCTACCGCTCAGGCGGTTTTTTAAACTATATGCGCTATGGATATGCTTCTGCTTTTGTGAGTTTACTTGGGTTATCTGTTCTTTTTAATAAAGATAAACTGAAATCTATTATAAACTTTAAGCTCTTTCTTCCCGCACTTGTATTATCACTATGTGCTATTTATTTTTCACAAACAAGAGGAGCTCTATTAGCTCTGATGGTTGGTGTACCTTTTGTTCTCTGGAGGTTTAAGCGGAATATAGCCATTTTATCGTTGGCTGTCGGTGGATGTCTTGTTTTGGTAATTATTTATTTCAGTTTTTTTGGAAACACGAATAATCGATTGTTGAATATCGCAGGAAATTCTAACAAAGTACGTATGAGTCAGTTTCAAACAGCTTTAAAAGTGATAGAAACAAAACCGTTTTTTGGACTTGGGGCAGATCAGTTTAGCTATAACGTAATTGAATACAAAAAGAAATATAATCTTCCAAGTAAACATTATTCAGGGCATGCTCATAATATTTTCCTTGAACATGGGGCTAATTTTGGGGTTTTAGGAATTGCTCTACTCGCTTTGTTTTTGATGTTTTGGTTTTTTGAGATGATAGCCATACATTCAAGTTTTGGGTGGGCGGTTGCAAGTTATATTCTTGCGTTCACTATTTCTGGCCAAGTAGAATTACTTTTTGATAATGCAAATTCACATATTTTATTTTTTATTTATTCTTTTTCACTGGCTATTAAGAAAATGAGTGGGAAAGGTCGTTTTTTTGAGGAGATTTTATGTTAAATGGAAAGACTATCCTAGTAACTGGGGGAACAGGGTCTTTTGGTAAAAGATTTATTGCTAGAGCTTTGAGTGAGTATCCTGATTTAAAAAAAATAATAGTATTTTCAAGAGATGAACTCAAACAATTTGAAATGTCACAGATGTCGGAATTTAAAAATTCTCAAAAGATTCGCTTTTTTATTGGTAATGTTAGAGATGGAGAAAGATTGAAAAGAGCTTGCGAGGGAGTTGATATAATTATTCATGCAGCGGCTCTAAAACAAGTTCCTGCTGCAGAATACAACCCTATGGAATGTATAAAAACAAATATTAATGGGGCTGAAAATGTGATAAATGCTGCACTTGATTGTGGAGTGAAGAAGGTTGTAGCGTTATCAACTGATAAAGCAGCTGCTCCAATTAATCTCTATGGTGCGACCAAATTATGTTCAGATAAACTCATTACCGCAGCAAATAATATGAAGGGAAATAGGGAGCTGAGCTTTTCTGTGGTTCGTTATGGAAATGTGATGGGATCCCGGGGCTCAGTTATCCCATTTTTTATTAAACAAAAAAGTACAGGAAAGCTTCCCATTACTGATGAGTCAATGACTCGTTTTAATATCACACTCGATGAAGGTGTGGACATGGTTATGTATGCAATTGAGCATGCCTGGGGAGGAGAGGTTTTTGTTCCCAAAATTCCTTCTTATAAAATTACTGAAGTGGCAAAGGCGATCGGCCCAGAATGTGAGTACCCTGTAATAGGTGTTCGTCCTGGTGAAAAAATTCACGAGGAAATGATCACAGAAACTGACTCTCTTAATACTCTTGATTGTGGAAAGTACTATGTCATACTTCCCTCTACACCCATTTGGAGTGTTGAAGATTATTGCTCAAAATTTAATGCTAAATTTGTTAATCCTGGATTTAAATATAATTCAGGGGAAAATGATCAGTGGGTTAATGCTGAAGAATTAAGAGCATTAATTAAAAAAAATGTAGATCCCAATTTTGAGGTTTAGATGAATTTTATACCTTATGGAAAACAGGATATTACTCAGGAAGATGAAGCTCTCGTTATAGAGACATTAAGAGGAGATTGGATTACTCAAGGACCTATGATAGATAGGTTTGAAAAAAGTCTAGCTGAATATACCGGAGCAAAATATTGTAGTGCCCTAAATAGTGCCACTTCTGCTCTTCATGTGGCTTGCCTCGCTTTAGGCGTAGGGCAGGGAGATATTGTCTGGACTTCACCTATTTCTTTTGTGGCCAGTTCTAATTGTGCACTTTACTGTGGTGCAAATATAGATTTCGTTGATATTGATCCAAAAACTTATAATATGTCTGTGGATGCTTTGTCTGAAAAGCTAGCTATTGCAAAAAAAGAGAATAAGTTACCGAAGGTTGTGATCCCTGTACATCTCACAGGACAATCTTGTGAGATGAAAGAAATTCATAAACTTGCTGGGGAATATGGTTTTAAAATTATTGAAGACGCTTCCCATGCAATAGGTGGGAAGTATTTAAATCAGCCTGTCGGTAATTGTAAGTATTCAGATATAACCGTTTTTAGTTTTCATCCTGTAAAAATTGTCACCACCGCTGAAGGGGGAGCTTGTCTTACTAATAATGAAGAGCTTTTTCAGAAAATTTCACGGCTGCGTACTCATGGAATTACTAAGGATCCAGGGCTTATGAAGGGAGAGTCACATGGACCATGGTATTATGAACAACATGAATTGGGATTTAATTACAGGATTACTGATATACAGGCTGCATTAGGTGTCTCACAACTCAAGAGACTTGATAGCTATATTGATAAAAGACATGAGATCGCTGCTAGGTATGAGGAAAAACTTAAATCAGTAGATGTAGAATTACCTTTTCAACATTCTGATACTTATAACTCTTACCATCTTTATGTTGTATTAGTTGATGCAGAACAAAGATTGAAGGTTTTTAACAAATTAAGGAGTTCGGGAATCGGAGTTAATGTTCACTATCAACCTATCTATCAACAACCATATTATGAGAGGTTTAACTTCAACCCCAAAAATTATCCTCATGCTGAAAATTACTATAATAAAGCGATTAGCTTACCCATGTTTCCTTTGCTCAAAGAGGAAGAGCAAAGCTATATTTGTGAGCAACTTAAGGGTTGTCTTTCATGAATATTGCTATAATAACTGCAAGAGGAGGAAGCAAGAGAATTCCACGTAAAAATATCAAGGAATTTTGTGGTAAACCAATCATTGGTTATTCTATTCAAGCTGCTTTAAAAAGTAAGTTATTTGAAAGAGTGATGGTATCAACAGACGACAATGAGATAGCAGAGGTGGCTAGAAGCTTAGGGGCTGAAGTGCCATTTCTAAGAAGTGAAAAAAACTCAGATGACCACGCAACTACATTAGATGTTCTCAAAGAAGTTGTGGAAAAACTTGAGCGAGAAAAAATTTCTTCTGACTTTATGTGCTGTCTTTATCCAACGGCACCCTTTGTGAGAGATATAGATTTGATAGAATCTTTTAAAGAAATCAAGGCTCAAAGCTTCGATACGCTCATCCCGGTTACAGAGTTCAGTTACCCCATTCAAAGGGCCTTATCTATTAAAGATAACAGGCTCAACTGGAGAGAGCCGGATAATATGGTCAAAAGATCACAGGATTTAGAGTCTTTTTATCATGATGTAGGGCAGTTTTATTGGTTAAAGTCAGATAAAATTATGAAACTCGATTCAGTCATCAATAATAAGTCAGGTTCATTTATTGTCGACCCCAAAAGAGTACAAGATATTGATACATTGGAGGATTGGGAATTAGCGGAAATTAAATATAGGCTCTTAGAGAAATGAAAAAAGTACTCTTTAGGGCTGATTCATCATTAACGATAGGTCACGGACACGTCATGAGGTGTTTGAGCCTTGCAAAGATTCTAGTTAAATATGGTTTTGATGTTAGATTTATCACTAAGGACTGGGATGGTTCTGCTCATAAAATAATAACTAACGCAGGTTTTGAATGTTCTATATTTAATCAAGTAGACAAAAGTTACATCTCAGAGAATGAATATGAAAATTGGTTAGGTGATGACGAAATTACTGATGCCAAAGAAATGCTAAGTTGTTTAAATTCAAAATTTGAACTTCTTATTCTAGATCACTATGGAATCAATAAGCGATTCGAGGAGTATGTAGCTCCTCATTTTGAAAATATTCTTGTTATAGATGACCTCGACAGAGAGCACTCATGTAGCGTGATATTAGATGCGACTATTGGTAAAACGAAAGAAAATTACTCTAGTTCAAAATATAATAAGATTTTTACCGGTTCTAACTATTGCTTACTTCGAGAAGAATTTTTACTATTGAGGGAAAAAGCATTCAAAAAAAGATTAAATGATAAAGGTAAGAAAGTTTTAGTCACAATGGGAGGTGCCGATGTTGGAAGATATACTTTTCCGGTTGTTGATAACCTATCTTCAGATCTTGATGTGACTGTGGTGATGAATGAAAAATGCTTAGACTTTGAAAAAGTTAGCTCTCTATGTAAAAAAAAGAATTTCTCACTTAAATCCAATATAAATTTTATGGCCAAAGAGATTCTGGACGCAGACTTAGGAATAGGAGCTGCAGGTACTTCTGCTTATGAAAGAGCATTTTTAGGATTGCCCTCATTTATAATAAAAACAGCACAGAACCAAAGAGACAACTGTAACGGCTTTATTAAAAATGATTTGGCAAGATGTATTGAAAATGTAAAGAAAGATGAGATCGGTGGGGAATTAAAGAACTTTATAAAAGAAATTTCTAGTCCTAATAAGTATCATGAAATTTCTATGAATAATTTTTCAGAAGTATCCGGGCTTGGACTGTACAAAGCACTTGAAGAAATATTTAAAATTGAGTGTTTTGAACTAATTTCTGCGACTGAATCTGATATAGAAGAGGTCTTTGAATGGCAAACATTCCCTGGGGCAAGAAAGTATTCTAGAGATAAAAAGGCGCCTTCTTGGGAGGAACATAAAAAATGGTTTTTATCATCTTTAAAAAATAAAAACCGAAATATGTTTACGCTCAGAGTTGCTAAAAATATCCCCTTGGGATTTGTCAGAGTTGATTTTGGAGAAGATATCAGTGAAGTTTCAATAATTATCTCACATGGTTATTATGGGCAAGGATTAGGTAAAATAGCGCTAAATTTACTTAGGAATAAAGTCGAAGGTGATCTTTATGCATTTATTGATGAAGAGAATATTCCTTCTAAAAAAATTTTTGAAAAGTGTGGATATAAAATGATAAAACCAAATTGGTATATAAACAAAGGTTAAAGTATGGAATATGAAATTGCAGGTAGAAAAATTGGAGCAGAATACCCTCCATATATCATAGCAGAGGTTTCAGCTAACCATAATGGCGATATTGACAAGGCCCTAAATCTTATTGAAATTGCTAAAAAGTCAGGTGCTGATGCTGTTAAGATACAAACTTACACCGCAGATACGATGACTTTGGACGTAGACAAGGATAATTTCAAAATTAAAGGTGGCCTCTGGGACGGTTACACTCTATATAAACTCTATCAGGAAGCCCACACTCCATGGGATTGGCATTATAAATTATTTGAGAAGGCCAGAGATATTGGAATTACAATTTTCAGCTCTCCATTCGATGAATCAGCAGTAGATTTTTTGGAGGAACTCAATACTCCTGCTTATAAAGTTGCGAGCTTTGAAGCTACGGATATTCCTTTGATTAGTTATATGGCAAAAAAGAATAAACCCTTGATTATGTCTACCGGTATGGCAAATTTCGAAGAGATCTCTGAATCAGTAGAAGTAATCAAAAACAGTGGAAATAAAAGTATTGCTCTTCTACACTGTGTAAGTGCTTATCCAGCTCTTGCCTCAAATTACAATTTAAAAACTTTGATTGATCTTAAAAGTAAATTTGGTGTTTTGACTGGTTTATCAGATCATACCCTTGGAATTGCGACTTCGGTGGCAAGCGTTGCTCTTGGAGCATGTATCATTGAAAAACACTTTACTCACGATAGAAATGACAAGGGACCTGACTCTGAATTCTCTCTTGAACCAGATGAATTAAAGCTTCTATGTAGTGAAACAAAAACAGCTTGGGAAGCAATTGGAGAAGTTAATTATAAAAGGAAGGGACAAGAAGAGTCTAATGCCGTTTTTCGAAGATCTATATATTTTTCCCAAGATCTTAAAGCGGGAAGTACGATTACAAAAGAAAATATAAAGCGAATTAGGCCAGGTTTTGGACTAGAGCCTAAGCATTACGAGAAAATATTAGGTATGAAAGTAAAATCTGATATTGAAAAAGGTGATCCTGTCAGGTGGGAGGATTTAGAGTAGATGTCAAATATTATTGTTTGGGGATTCTGTGGTAAAACTAACAATATTATAGATGAACTAAGAGCGAATAAACATCTAGATATATTTACAATATCAGACCATCCTTCTGCCGATTTAAATATAATTTCATGTTTTAAAAGAAGATTTAGTTTTCCAAAAAAAAGTTCCTTTGAAGTATCCAAGATGGAGAGTTTTTTTTTAGAGTTTAAAGAACTTTACTCTAGGCATTGGTACCCCAAAAAAATGAGTAACCAGAAGTATAGAGAAATTTTTACAAATTATATTCATTATTTTTGGAACTTACTAGAATCAAGAAAAATCTCAACAGTGATATTTTCTAATATTCCTCACGAAGGCCCTGATTTTATTCTCTATCACCTTGCAAAATACAAAAATGTAAAAACGTTGATTTTTTATCAAAGTTTGTTTGAAAACAGAGTGTTTCTCTCTGAGACTTTAGATTTTCTTGATAATCAATTGGTAAAAACTACTGAATTACATAAAAAATCTCCTCAGCAAGAGATAGAATATAAAGTTGATAAAACTATCGAGAGTGTAGGTTGTTGGTTTTATATGAGAAGAATGAAAATATCGAATAATTTAGCACCAATACAATTATATAGAAACTCGAGGCGGCATTTTAAAAAGAATGCTTTTTTACTTTTGAAAATTCTTTTCGCTGAAATTGCTCATTTTTTTCACTATCACATGACAAATAAGGATTCACTTTCTCTAAAAGATAGCGACTATGTTTATTTTCCCTTACACTTACAACCAGAACTAACCACTGCTGTACTCGGTGGAGTGTACGTTGATCAGATTCTTGCTTTAAAGAAATTAAGAGAGTTATTACCAGAAAATATAAAAATCGTTGTTAAAGAAAATCCGTTCCAAAGTAGTTTTAAACGACCTTTAGGTTATTATTTTGAATTAAAAAAAATAAAAAACTTACTTTTAGTGCCAATGTCTTATAACTCTATTGATTTGATTTATAACTCTAAGGGGGTTGCTACTATTACAGGCACCTGTGGGTGGGAAGCTATTAATATGAATAAACCAGCTTTAGTTTTTGGCAAGGCATGGTATTGTAAGCTCAAAGGAGTTTATAATTATAATTCTGAGATTGAGAGAAGGGAGTTTCTTAAATTTGAAACTGAAAATTATAATGTTAGAGAAAACACCATAGAGTTTGTTAAGAATTATACTATTCCAGGTATTGTAGACCCAGCATATATTAAAATATATAAAGATTTTAAACCTATTGAGAATATTCGTTGCCTTGTCGAAGTCATTACGAATAATATTAAGTAATCAATGATAAAACTTCTTACTGAAAACCAATTAAAAATCATTAAAAACTTTAATTGGCTTTTTTTCGCTTATATCTACCGATTTCTAATTGGCTTTATCACCCTTTCCTTTGTAACTAAGTATTTAGGCCCTAAGGAATATGGCATTTACGCTTACTCGTTAAGTCTTTTCTCTTTTGTGGAAATGTTTCTTCTATTTATTAATCAAGAAGTTTTTAAAAAATCTGTTCTAGAGGATAAAAACGAATCAGTTTTAATCAAAACAGCAATTCTTTTTCAATTTTTTTTAGCGATAATGATTATCTTCATAATAAATACTCTTCTTTGGCAATTTGAACTGGAATCAGGTTATAGAAGAAGTTTATTATCAATCTTTTCAATTGGTTTGCTATTTAGACCATGGGATATGTTATCATTTTATTTTAGTGCAAATATGCGCAATGATTTAATTAGTAAAACTGAAGCTTCAACAGTGACTCTTTTCAATGGATTAAGACTGCTCTTAGTTTTTTTCAAAAGATCATTAATTGATTTTGGATGGGCCATGCTTTTTTCAAAAATCATCAACTCATTATTTTTATTTTTCTATTTTAAAAAGAGCTTTCGCGTCAGTCTATCTTCAGCAAGATTCGATAGCAGTATTTTATATAAACTTATAAGGTCAAGTCTGCCTCTCTTTATCGCAACCGCAGCCACCATCGTCTTTACCCGTATAGACCAAGTTATGTTAGGAAACCTTTTAAGTGATGAAGCAGTAGGTATTTATGCTGTCGTTGTAAAACTGAGTGAGCCATGGATATTTATAGCGGCAATTTTAACTCAGTCGGTCTACCCCGACTTAGTCAGAAGATTCAGAGAGAATAAAGAAAACTTTGAATATAAAGTAAAAAAGACTTTATGTATCTTATTCTATATAAGTTTAGCAATTATATTGGGAACTCAAATTTTTGGAGAATTTGTCATAAATTTAGTGTTTTCATCACAATACTCTGAATCTATTCCTCTATTAAAGGTTCATATATTTTATCTTATATTTATTTATTGGACTCATGTAACTAATCAGTATGATGTCATAAATGGTGTAACTCATATAACGCTAATAAAAACTGTGGCTGCGAGTGTGGTGAATGTCTTACTGAACATTTTCCTCATTGAGAGAATAGGTGTCATAGGCGCTTCCTACGCAACTATAGCTTCTTATAGTCTTTCCTCATTTTTTATAAATTTATGTTTTCAAAAGACCAGAAGACTATTCGTACTGCAATTAGAATCTTTACTCTTTTGGCGAATAACTTGGTTGCATAAAAAAAATTAGGCGCTGCGCAAGAGACTAATTAAAGTCGTCATTCCCACGCATTTTATGCTACACTAGCTGCTCAAATCAGGAGCAATTTATGAAAGTATCAGTCATTGGAACCGGTTATGTAGGGCTTGTCTCGGGTGTTTGTTTTGCGGAAATGGGAAACAAGGTCACCTGCATCGATATCGACGAGAAAAAAGTCCAGACCATGCGAGATGGAAAAAGTCCGATCTATGAACCAGGGCTTGAGCCAATGATGAAGCGAAATATTGAAGATAAGCGTATTGAGTTTTCAACCAGCTATGATTCTATCAAAGAAGCGGAAGCTGTTTTTATGGCGGTTGGGACTCCCAGTGGAAATGATGGAAATGCTAACCTTAAATATCTCTATGCTGCTCTTGATTCTCTCGCTCCTCTTATGCGGGATGATATTATTATCGTACTTAAATCTACTGTTCCGGTTGGAACTGGACACGCGGTTCGCGATTATTTAAAAACTAAAACCAATGTGAAGTTTCATGTGGTGAATAACCCTGAGTTTTTAAAAGAGGGAAGTGCGGTTAATGATTTTATGAAGCCAGAGCGAGTTATTCTGGGTACGGATAATGAGTATGCCTATAAAAAAATCGCTGAACTGTACGAGCCGTTTAATCGTCAAATCGCGAGAACTATTCAAACATCAAATCTTTCTGCGGAAGTGATTAAATATGCGGCGAACTGTTTTCTTGCCACTAAGATCTCTTTTATGAATGAGATCGCAAGGCTTTGTGATGTGACTGGAGCGGATGTAGATGAAGTTCGTCACGGAATTTCAACGGATTCAAGAATTGGAACTCAGTTTTTATATCCTGGTCCTGGTTATGGTGGGTCTTGTTTTCCCAAAGACGTAAAAGCTCTTATCTACAAAGCAAAAGAATGTGGGCTTGATTTTAAAATCGTCTCGGCCACAGAAGAAGTAAACCAAGAACAAAAACTTTATATGTTCAAAAAATTAAAGTCTCATTTCGGTGATCTCAAAGATAAGCATATCGCATTTTGGGGTGTAGCTTTTAAGGCCAACACCGATGATATACGTGAAACTCCCGCTGAATATATCCTAGATGAACTTCATAAAGCAGGGGCCAAGGTTTCTTTTTATGACCCTGAAGCGGATAAAAACTTTGAAAAGTTGAGCAAAGAGCGTGGTTATAATGCCACCCTTTGTGAATCCAAATACGATTGTCTGGATAATGCCGATGCTCTACTCGTTCTAACTGAGTGGAAAGAGTTTCGCGCCCCTGATTTTGATGAAATCAAAAAACGCCTTAAGACTCCAAAATTATTCGATGGACGTAATCTCTACAATACTAGACAAGTACTTGAACACGGTTTTGAGTACTTTGCGGTGGGGAAAGCAGTCTAGATAAGCGATTTAGTCGGTCTCTTTTTGTAAGGAAGTGTTTGCTGACTTACATCTATGTCTTTGCAACAATAGATTTGTTTAAGAATTTACACAATTCCAAGGAGGGGTTGAATGAGAAGACTTGTTGTATCAGTCGCATTAGCATTACCGCTTGCTGCACTTGCATTGCCAGTGAAAAGTGGTGAAAACTTTAGAGTCCAAATTCCAGGTGAATATATAGTTAAATCTTTTGGTGAGAAAATGAATTTGCCAGTCAAAAGAAAACTCGGAAAGAATCTCTTTTTAGTTAAAGCGTCTAGCCAAAAGTCTCTAAATGGGTTTGCAGCAGTTTATCCAAACTATGCTTACTATGGAGAGTACAAGGATGTAGTTTCTAGCGATACGCCAAACGATCAAAGTTTTAATGATCAGTTTCATCACGAGATGATTCAAACCACTAAGGCGTGGGAGACAACGAAAGGTGATAAGGAAATCATCATTGCGGTTACTGATAACGAGTTCCAACTAGACCACGTTGATATGCAAACAACTTGGTACAAAAATCCGAATGAAATTGCGGATAATGGGATCGATGATGATAACAATGGTTATATTGATGATGTTTATGGTTATGACTTTATGGGTGAGGACAACGATGTTGACGCAACAGACGTGTCAACTCACGGTACCCACGTTGCGGGAACAATCGCAGCGACAGCGAACAATAAACTAGGGGGAGCAGGGATTGCTCCGAAATTAAAAGTTATGCCACTTAGATGGTATGGAAATGAGCGTACTTGGACTTCGGCGATCGTCGCTGAGACTTATAGATATGCAGTTGATAATGGAGCGAAGATCATCACCACCAGTTATAATATTGACTACATGGTTGATGACCAAGCTTACTTAGATTCAGTTGCCTATATTAGAGCAAATGATGTGCTTCTTTTTAATAGTGCGGGGAATGGTTATAGAGCTAATCCTCCAAGACAAAAAATTGAAGAGATCATCTTAGTCTGTGCAGTTAAATCTTCTGATGCTAGCAACGCTGATGAGAAAGCAGGATTTTCAAATTGGGGTACTGGAATTGACATTTGTGCACCAGGAAATCCAGTTTACGCTCCAGTTCAAGCGGATAGCGGAGTTCAAAATGCTTATGGAAACCTAAGTGGAACTTCAATGGCCACACCTCAAGCAGCAGCGGTTGCTGGGCTTATTTGGTCAGCACATCCTAACTTCAGCGATGAAGAAGTCAGAGATAGACTTTTAAATTCAGCTGATGATATTGAAGCCAAGAATCCACGCTACCAAGGTATGCTTGGAGCGGGAAGAATAAACGCTTTTAAAGCGGTTAAGTAACAACTCTCAAAATTTACTTAAAGATAAAGCTCAGCATATGCTGGGCTTTTTTTTTGTGCTAGCATTTCCCTATGAAAAATTCAAAAATTTTAGTCACAGGTGGCGCAGGTTATATCGGATCTCACGTAGTCAAATTGCTCGGTGAAGCCGGTTATGATTTGCTCATATTAGATAATCTTTCTACTGGAAATAAGGACTCAGTTCTTTTTGGTGAGCTCATTGTTGGGGATGTTGCTGATACTGATCTTTTAAAAAAGATTTTTACGGAAAATAAAATCAGTGCGGTGATGAACTTTGCCGGAAGTATTAAAGTTCCGGAGAGTGTTGAGAACCCGCTTAAATATTATTTAAATAATACAGTGAACACCACTCATCTTCTGCGAGCTTGCCAAGATTATGAGGTGACAAATTTTATCTTCTCTTCCACTGCCGCAGTATATGGTCTTCCCGAGGAAGATCTCGCTCATGAAGAAAGTAAGCTCGATCCTATTAATCCTTACGGTAGAAGTAAGCTCGTGACCGAATGGGAGCTTTCTGATCTTTCTCATGCTTGGGATAAATTTAATTATGTAGCTCTTCGCTATTTTAATGTCAGCGGTGCTGATTTCGATGGTAAGATAGGTCAAGCCTTTCCGGAACCTTTTCATCTCATTAATCTAGCCAGTGAAGCAGCAGCAGGTAAAAGAGATAAACTCTCTATATTTGGTGAAGATTATGAAACCAAAGATGGTACATGTGTTAGGGATTATATTCACGTAGTGGATCTCGCTCAGGCCCATGTGATGGCGCTGGAATACCTACTGGCAGGAAACAAATCCACGGTGCTTAATTGTGGGTATGGAGAGGGCTTTTCAGTTAAAGAAGTTATTGGGGTGGTTAAAAAAATCACCGGTGTGGATTTTCCTGTTGAAGTCGCTGATAGACGTCCAGGTGACCCGGCTATCCTCGTTGCAAAGGCTGAAAAAATAAAAAAGGTTTTAGGCTGGCAACCTCTGCATCACGATTTAGAAAAAATTGTGGAGAGTGCTTATAAGTGGGAGCAAAGTGAAACGCTAAAAAAATGGAGAGCGAATAAGTGAAAAAAAAATCGATTGTCGTTCACTCAGGGGGGATGGATTCAAGTATCTGTCTGGCACTGGCCATAGAAAATGATGGAGCGGAGAATGTGCTCTCCATGTCTTTTACTTATGGTCAAAGACATACCACAGAGATTGATTACGCCAAAGCTATCTGCAAAGAGTGGGGAGTGGATCATCGAACGGTGAATATCAGCTCACTTAATGAAATCACTGATAACGCTCTTATAAATAATGATGCCACCATTGAGCATATTGTTGGTCAAGCTCCTAACACTCTCGTGGTAGGACGAAATGGTCTAATGGCACGGATCGCGGGAATTCACGCGGAACATATCGGAGCTAGCAGTATTTATATGGGCATCATCGAAGTGGAAGCCGCTAATTCTGGTTACCGTGATTGCACTCGCAAATACATGGACATCGTGCAAGCGGCTTTGAGATTAGATTTGGATAATCCCAATTTTAAAATCGTAACCCCATTAGTTTATATGGATAAAAAGCAAACTCTGGAGCTTGCCTATCAAATGGGTCAGCTTCATTACCTTATAGAGAACACCCTTTCATGCTACGAAGGAGTGGAAAAAGAGGGCTGCGGCAAATGCCCCGCCTGTAAGCTTCGCAACGAGGGGATTCGTGAATTTTGCAAAGCTCATCCGGATTTTGAGTTTTCTTATAAAGATAAAATCGCCTAAATTGCCACCTTCTGTTGCATATTCTCTCAAATCTCTAAAAGCTTAAGCCTTCTTAAGAGGGCTATCTATCCAGAATTAAATAAGTTTTAAATTTCTCAAATCATATTCCGATAAGCGTTTATAATGAAACGCCTAGGACGTTGGCTGATGAAATATTTAATCTTTATGATGACATTTATGCTTATCTCTTGTGCTCCTCAAGTAGAGGAAGTGAAGACTTCGTTAAGCCTTAAAATGCCAAAGTCTGATCGGTCGAAAAGAAACTCCTCAAGATACAACACCAAAAGAGTGGCCACCACGGGCACTTTTGGACTCACGGACATTAGCATTCTTGATGATATTGATTGTTATGCGGTAGCAGTAGGCTATGCTAAGTCTGGAGTGAGTGGAGTGAGCAGTGGTACTTGTGGCAATGGCACCGTCGAATTTCAGAATCTGCATTTA
>CEQY01068549.1_pt1 | contig 17093 bp, 26 predicted proteins | sample 361391 | NCBI WGS metagenome assembly CEQY01 (sample SAMEA2621075, study PRJEB7988) | marine metagenome | isolation source: saline water (ENVO:00002010), including | reverse complement strand
TGCTCCGCTTGTGCCTGCTCCGCTTGTGCCTGCTCCGCTTGTGCCTGGACTTGACCTACCTGAATTTGATTCTCTCAATGGTTCTTGAGAAACAGTATTCTGGTTAATATCAATTTGCTGTGTGATGTTAATAGTCGTCATCGTAAAAATCATTAGGTATATAAAAATTTTTCAATTTTTTTAAATTGAAAAATTTTTTTATTATGTCTTGATATACACAACATGCCATCCGTTATCGATAACATTAATCTTTATCAAGCGTTTCACCACAAGAATGAAACCTTGTTCTATCCTGCTGTTGAACGTATTCGTGAGAATCTTTCGGATGCTGAATACCAAAAGTTGAAATCTGTGCCAGAAAAGATTGAATCATACATTTCGTTTATGAGTCGTATTGATGAAGCACTTGATACAGATGTGTTATTTTACCCTGAATTACAACGAATGATTGTGCTATTGGAAACACCATTTGAGTATGAAAATTTCGATTTATTTAGTGAAGAAGAAGAATTATATAAACGTAATCGACCATTGAATGAATATTTCACTCCACCAGAAGTAATTCATTTTACGATGTTGTTCGGTTGTGCCGAAAAAATTGCCAGAAATCATGCTTATATTCAAGAATTACTGAATGACCCTACAATAGCACCTCATGAAGCCCATATTATTGATGCAGTGAAGCGAAACATGTAAGTAATTAAATTGACATGTAATTAAATTGACATTTTTTAATGACTTTATATATTTTGCACATGTTTGACCAACTCCCCACCGATATTCAACGCAAAATTATCACTTCATTGCCGCCACTTTCACTTGCAACGATGTCTAATATTTCTTTATCTGTGAGAAAGATGGGCCTTTTGCATTTGTTATTACCGGTGGCATATGAAAGTTTGTTTTCAATTGAAGATTATGATAGATTTACACTCGAAGAGTTAAAAAAAGACCGTGATAATATGAACGATTTCAGCTTTTCGGCGTATAAACGTTGGTCAACATTGTATGATGTCCCTGTTTGGCGGATATATATTCAAGAATTGATACATACGATTGATTCGATGATATGTAAAACAGACAATAAGTTTAATCATTCTATGTTTTACTTTGGACTACGTATTCGGGGTCACCGGTTACCAAAATTTTATACTTCAAGATTTGCTACAACATTTAATAGTTCATTTACTGAGGCCAAGAAGCTTGGATGGAATAGATTTCAGGTGCCATCTATTGATGAACTTGTTAATTATAGCAATAATAAACGTTTACAGTTGTCGTTCTATGCTCTTGTTTATTAAAAAATTGATATTAAAAACTATTTTCTTATAATATATACAATGCAGCCGAAGCAAATTGACGCGTTTACTATGTCCGTTCGCAGGAACATGACCGAGAAACAAATCATTGATATTTTGGAAACAAAATTTATTATCTGCACTGTGAGAAGTGTTCATATCGGTAAAATGAAACGCGGTTTTAAACTGGCAACTGTGCATATTAATCAGTGGTCTACATCATCTTATTATTCGAATGATAATATTCGGACTTTGATTGATAATCTTTATAACCACAGACAAGCACGATTCTATTATGATATAAATCGGTACTGGAATATCAAGGTTGACGAGAACTATATGTTGAATGCCATGAATTTGTGGGTTCTGCAATCTCGTGTGGCAAAGCTAGAATATGATTTGCAAAATGCAAATCATGCATATAATGCAAAAGAAGCAGAATGTGCCAAACTTGCCTCATTTGAATCGTCACCATTGCATCGCACTGCTAACAGTGATGAAACATATGTATGGCATAGTTTAATTCGTCATCTTAAAGAGAATTCAAATGAATATCCGGTAGATAAACTTCAAGAATTGTTTAATACTCTTAAATCAGTGTTGAATCCTCGTGATGATAAAAGACTCACAGAGGTCACAGAGCTGATAGAGGCTGCAAAAAAACGTAATGAATCAATAAAGGCTTTTGTTGAACAGTATATTTGTGAAGAAAATGAGGTAATCGATTATGACGATGACTCAACCATTGTTGACGAAGCCGAAGACGAAGCCGAACATGAAGCCGAAATCGAAGATGTATCAGAAGACGAAGCCGAAGATGATGGAGAAATTGTATCTGAGACTGCTTCACAAAGAGAAGAATATGTATTGGTTGATGAATTTTCAGAAATTCCCAATCCAGATAACAATAATCTTGTACCGTTTAATGTACCACCACGACGCGTAACGCGTTCAATGACGAGATACAAGCATTGTTAATTATAAAATTGACTTTTTTAATGAGTCAGTTAATTGTATTGCAGACATGAGTGACAAATTTGGTTGTGCAACAACACGTTTCACAAATGACACATTGGAAGAAAACAGGAACTGGTGTAAGAAGCACAATCAAGTGTGTATTTACAATTCATCATGCCCTATGGCAGCATCATTAAGTGATGTACCATATATATATGTAGTTGAAATGAATATCGAGACAAAATTAGTTGAAGGCGTCGGTTTGATTTTAAATAAAAATTGGATTGATACATCATATAAGGTATATAAAGATCCCCTTTATAATTTATTTACATATAAAAGCAATTGTCGTATGGATAGAAGTGATTTTATATTAGACAATGAAGTGGAAATTTTGAATCTACTAGATAAATTACTATTTAAAGGCTATACACACGTTCAACGTGGTAGCGGATTTACAATAATGCGAAATAAGATTGTATTTAAAATAGGAAGAGGTGAGAAACGAATTGAAGAAACATACAATGAAAACTGGGTTCAATTCTTTAACAAAGCATTCATCCGTCATTATGGTGATAAATTAACAATATAAATTATATAAACAATATAAATACGTTTTTTATAATTACATAATATGACGTTTAAGTGGCCTGATACAATTCTATATGATGGTCGCGAAGTAAAATGTGCACGTAAGATGCCAAATTTTGCAGAATTTGTTCTTTCTGGTGGTTATATGAATCGCAGAATTTATCTTTCACGAGATGAATGGCTTCGACACCTAAAAAAATAAATTAATTAAAAATATGCTCCACCCTCCCCTCAAAAGCATATTTTTAATATTTACCTCCATCTCATTCTGCTGACGGTCATCTGACAGAATTCATCGACTGTCTTGATTCCATCTAGCTTAACAATATCCATACTGGAGTATTGCTGGTATCCACGCCATGTTTGTTGTCCAATAGCAAGTATACACACCTGGTTTTTGCATACATGGCTGTGCTCCATGAGTAGCCTGATGTATTTCAAGTGAACCTTCAACATTTGTTTGAGTTCATTTTTTACAAAAGCCGGTGCTTTAACTATCCCTTGTAAGGCTTTAAAACACTTATCAAGTTCAGTTGCATACATTGTATAGATGTTCTGTAAATCGGTTTCAATTCTTCGTTGTTTCTCACGCAATGCAAGTCCATCTCTGAATTTCTTCTCGGAAATCTGCTTCCGCAGAAATTTCACTAATTCACCTTCATCTCGTGTCATATTTGCAATCGTGTTGTTTACATTTGGTCTGTTATGATAGAGCTGAGGGAACTGATTCTCTCGCCTTACAGCACCATTGAGGTGATTCATATACATATGCGTTTGACTAGCAAATTTGAGGTGGGTTTCCCTTAACTTTGCATTGTCAACATGTTGTTGTATGCGTTGACGCATATCAGCCCAAACATCACGACCGGCATCTCCTGGTGCCCTTGGAATTGTCCCATCCGCACTTTGTTCTCTCAACCATTGGTAATAGTGAGGATTGTGAATGTTTCCTTTCTCAATGACTCCTTTGTTCCAACTAAATGTGGTATGACATTTTGTGCACCACATTTGGTCACAACCATCAATCTTCATGATACGTTCTCCACAAGTAGGACACGGCTTGGTATCCTTCTTGATAAGTGCTGCTGTAGCAACCAAATCTGGGTCACAAACATGTTCTTCATCCTCACTGATAATGGTGATACAATGAGGACAAGCCTTTTTGTTACAGAGACCACACTTGTAACCAGATGATAAGAAGCCCTTGCATTCCTCGTCGGGGCAGGGCATAATAAATTCTCGCTTCTCTTTTACACCGGGTTTTTGACCCCGCTTGATAAGAGAGATAGTGTATTGTCGAGAATAAACCTGTTGTCGCAACAACTTAACCCTTTCATTCAACGCTTTGATTTGAGCTAAGTCAGACTTATTCAAATTTTCGATGCGTTCGATTTCAATCTGGTCCTGAACAAGAGGTTGAATGTTTGGAATCCGAGCTTGTTGCTCTTCAAACAAAACATGACGTCTATGTTCTCGGTAATCCTTCTTGACAAACGAGTCATTCAAATTTGTGACCAGGAACTTATGGTCAAATCCAATCTTGCAACCCATACAATGAGCATCCAATGGTGACGACAAAATGTATGTTCTTGTACAGTTTTTGCATACATCCAGGTCGCATTCCTTATTGGGGCACTTAACCGGTGCACGGGTGGAATGATTGAAGATATCGCAGCAGATTGAGCAAGACATGATTGTGTTGTGAGACTTGCTGAAAGACAGAATCGAAAATCAATAAATGTGGTCTGTCACCGGTATCTCATTTAGCTTGCAAACGGTGATACCGGTGACATAGCAAAAAGATTGACAAAAAACGGCAAACATATTCACTTTGCATACCTTTATGACATCACAAAGAAAGAACAAGCAGAATGGCACCGCCGTCAGTCTTTCGACTGGGTTCAATCTTCAAATAATTCTTGATGATGAGACCTGGTGTTTGAAAAACAAGGATTTAAACGATGAAGATTGTGTACTCATCGCGAAAAACCTACCTGGTCATGTGAAAAGGTTGATTCTTGCTAACAACAACATTACGGACATCAGTCCATTGTGTAGTTGCTTGGCGGGGATTATTGAGCTTGATTTGTCGAATAACAACATCATAGATATCTCGGCTCTTAATAATTCAATGCCAAATTGTAGCATCTTGAAGCTTAATAATAACGATATTGATGACCTTTCTCCATTAACAAACTCAATGCCAAATGTAGTGGAATTGGATTTGCGAAGCAATCATATCCGCACACTTGATGCACTAAGAGATTCAATGCCAAATGTCAAAGACCTGCATTTGTCTGATAATGAGATCTACTCAGTTGAAGCGATTTCAGGTTCGATAAATAATGTTCGGCATCTGTGTCTCAGTTACAATAACATCACCAATGTATCGGCGTTTGCTAACAATCTAAATTGCATGTCTAAATTGTATCTTAATAGTAATAATATAGAATCTGTCATTTCATTGAAGAACAGCATTGACAATCTGTATTGTTTGAATATAGAAAAAAATCCAATTATCATGAAGCAAGAAATTATGGACTTTAACATTCCATTGCTTCATGTTTAAATTTTTGTATATCACATGTTTTTATTTTACGAACTGTGCACTTTTTGTAGGTTTCTCTCTAACAATCATGAAATTTGAAATTTCATCTTCACATGTCAAATACAAATATGGGTAATAATCTTGTTCTTTAAACACAAAATTGCCAAAATTATGCCATTTGTCATCATATCGAAATTGCGGTATATGTGATTCTTTACAAATTCGAATATAGATATCATACGGATATTTATATTCATAATAATGATGAAATTTTAGATCACAAACCGACTCAGTCAGTGTCATATCTGCAAACGCTCTTTTATGTTGAGATAAATGTAAATAAGATATACCTTCAATACTTTTTTCAAATGAAGTACTATATACAAATGATTCTGGTTCATAAGATTCGTTACAAAATCCAATACATGGTTGTCCAGTATTCACTGTAAGTTTATAAGTATCACCAAATTTCATTTTTTCATCCCTTTTAAAATGAATACCAAATACACTATTGTGTTTTATATCATTATCTGATACAGAATAAACACATAATTTACTTATACTTTTACTATATTTCCACATTACGTATAGAATTATTTATATATATATATATCAATTTATATATGACAACAGATGTTCCATGGATATTTTATATTATAAAAAATGGCAATTCAACATATGCCGGTGTCTCTCCTGATCCTGTTAGAAGACTACGACAACACAATGGTGAAATAAAAGGTGGTGCTAAATACACGCAATCTAGGGGACCGGGCTGGGAACATGTTTGTTTTGTCAAAGGATTCCAAAATAAAATACAAACATTGCAATTTGAATGGGCAGTAAAGCACGCCAAACCAAGAAACGCTGGTGGCATAGTCAATCGCATCAAAAAGCTACACGAAGTGCTTGCAAGGGATTTTTGGACGTCCAAAAGCCCCCCTTCTTCTTCCGTTCCGCTGTCAATTGAATGGATTAATCATGAATATAACCAGTCTCATTGTGACGACGAACCCAGCGACATTGAAAACAAAGTATATTTCGAGTCACAATTATCGAGACATCGGGATAAAAATGGTGTTGCAGAATAGTTAGATTTTAATTTCTAATCATATAATGCTACATAAAATTTTTATTTTGCATTATATTACACTATCATATAGTGTAAGGTCTATTATATTTATGTGTTTTATTTCTAGTTCTTTTATTTTTTTTTCTCGGTATCGTTCTTTTTCTTGCCATTCTTTTTTTTTCATTAGCCTTCCGTAACTGTCTATTTTGTTGTTGAAGGTCATCATTTTGTTGTTGAAGGTCATCATTTTGTTCTTGAAGTTCTTCATTTTTTTCTTGAAGTAAAATAAATTCATTTTTAAGTGAATTTAATTCATCTAGAGGATTTTCATTCTCCTCTCTAGATTTCGTAAAATCTTTATTATTAATCGGGATTTCTATTGACTTAGAATTTGGTGTTGCTCTTCCTGATTTTGTCATATATATATATGTTATATTTTTTCAATAATTATCTTTAATATTGATAATGGATGAAAATCTTGTTGAAACAGAATATAAACATTTATTTGGTGAAATCAATTCTCCTTTTAAATTAGCAGATGAAATGATATCAATGTTTCCGGAGGAACTGTTTATAAATCCAGAATTACAATGGTTAGATCCTGGTTGTGGACAAGGTAACTTAACATATCGTTTGTTTAATAAACTTTCAAATAATATTCAGGATAAAAAACATATTATAGAGAGAATGCTACATGTCATTGAATTAAATGAAGAACGAAAACCCAATATTATAAAAATGTTTAATGAGTGTTATTCTCATGCAAAACCAAATATTACCATGGGCAATCTTTTTAACCAAACCGGTCAATATGACGCCATCATTGGCAATCCTCCGTTTAATTTCTCTGGCAAAATCAAAACCCCAACAACTTCAAATGTTGTAAAGAAAAACGATGGATTCACAGTTTGGTGTGAATTTGTAAGACATTCAATGTCGTTGTTAAAAGATGGTGGATACATGTGCTTCATTGTACCTGCAATATGGATGAAACCTGATAAAGCCGGGATGTATAATTTCCTTTTACAATGGAAGATAGAGAGAATAAAGTGTTATACTAATACTGAAACTAATAATTTATTTCATGGTCAGGCACAAACGCCAACATCTATATTCTTGGTTAGAAAAATACTAAATGATCCAATTGATATGCAACATATTCTCTCTATCTACTCAAAAAAAACCGATAAATATATCAAACATACTCTAAACAAAGGTTCGCCTATACCTATGACTAACATAGAAGTTGTAAATAACTTGCAACACTACATTTCAACAAAGGGACATATTAAAGTTAAAAAAACCAATATGCCACCAAGGTCACATACTTTTACGGCAGCTGAGACATCGATGCATACCTATAAAAATATACGAACCACCAAACTTGTTGGTAAGATTGATTATACAAAACCACAACTTTCTGATAATACGGTTGAACATGTTATTGAGTGGAGTAACAAACCATGTACGGGTCATGGTTCTGGACCCAAAATCATAATGGCACATAAGATGTATGGAATGCCTTTTATTGATTATAGTGGTAATATAGGTATATCAAATAGAGATGCATATATAATTGATGGGGTTTCAATTCAAGAGTTAGAGAGAATATATGCGGTATTAAATAATACCAAGATATTAGATGTATATGATGCTACACGTTATCGCATGAAATACTTGGAAAAATATGCATTTGAGTTAATACCTAATATTAGTACTGACGACTTAACAAGTGCTTCTACAATACCTCCATTGGGAATTTAAATATATAATAATATATTATTTAATGAGATATACTATTATGACAGAAGAGGAAATCGAGGCCATCGATTTATCAAGAAATCAGTTATCGGAAAGATATGGTTCAACATTATATACTACCGATATTGAATCTTGTCGTATGGATACTGATACAGATACAGATACTGATACTGATGCAGACGCAAATTTGTATAAAATGAATGAAGATATATCTATCGAAAGCACACCATTTTGTATTATATGTTTGCAAAATTCCTTGGCTCCATATGGTTGTTTTCAATGTAAAGAGTGTATTATATGTGAAAATTGTATTCATATACTCCCAAAAAAACATAAATTAAAATGTCCTGTATGTAGAAAAGGCAAACGTTGGTGTAAAATAATCGAAACAAATAAAGCATATATACTAACGAATGATGAAGAAGTAGTCAGAGCAAATAATAGAATCACGAATAGAAATAGACGTGATGAAGATTTAAATAATATTTTCAGACGTGCAATTTCTTTTATAATCTGTATATTTCTTCCTTTTTTCGTATTTATGGGTATGAAATTTGTGGGTGAAGATTAATAAAATATTTTACAATATATATATGTTGTGTTGTGCTGTTGCCATTGTTTTCTTTATTGCAATGCTTTACATGTGCGTTCTTTCTCCACTTGTTCTAGATGAAGATAAACATTCTGTTATGAAACAATTAAAAGATACCCTTACCATAGAACAACAGAATACTCATACACGGATTGTAAAAGAACGAATGGGTATTCATATGCGTGGTTATGGGTATGGTTTAGTTCTCTCTGCCATTATCCTATACTACAAAATGAATAGCAAATCTAAAAAGCTCTCAGCTAATATGATGGTATGCATAACTGCTTCTGTCACATTCTTGACCAATTACTTTTATTATATTCTCTCTCCAAAGAAGGAATGGATGGTTACAACATTAGTAACCCAACAACAAAAAGAAGCATGGCTCAAAATGTACAGACATATGCAATATAATTACCACATTGGTTTTCTTTTAGGCATTCTAGCGGTTATATTTATGACTAAGGGTGTTTGCGCGTAAAAAATTGATTATTTTAGATAACGATACTGAATAGTAATGTTTGACCTAAGAGTATTTAAACTTGCCGCGGGTAGAACGGTTATGACATCATCTTCATTACATCGCTGGACAATGTATTCTGGTGAAAAAGTCTTGAATTGTCAAGAGAGAATTAAACGGTGTCATAGTATGAATTTTGAAGATTATAGCTTTGATAACAAAGAGAAACATGTGAAAATAGACAATGCTAAAAAAAATAATATATATCATCATGATGAACTTTATGTCGATAATGATATTGGGATTTATATGCTAACACTCGGTTAACAAAAAAAATACACACCCCCCGTGTGTATTTTTTTTGTCAATTTCTTAGCGTTGTCTATCACCTGCTGTCCAGATGTTTGCTACTGTTCGCACAGGTTGATACTTCTTCTTGCTCGCCTCTTGAAGACAAGGTTTGAAGAGCTCTATCAACACGAACATCACCGACATGAACACAGCCACCACAGTCAAAGCCGCACCTAAGCCATCGCTATTCCAAATCGCAATGAAACCGACAATCCCATCATAGATATGAGGCAACAATGAAATCAACTCGACAAGGTCACCCAAGTCAAATTTATCTTCTGCAAAAACAGCTGCTGGCATCACTGCCAACACCAAAACGATAAACGCGATGCATGTACTTCCTTTCATTGCCAACTATGAACTCCATCAGTACTACATATTCAGCATTTTTTTCAATTATTTTTTTTTGCCACTGAAAACATATTTAGGGAAATTAAATTATAGTAGTAATATATAATAATGCCCATAAAAGGAGGAGGTATAGGAAGCACAACAACTGGCCAGTCTCTAACCGTAATGAACCCGATTATGGTTGAACCATCCACAGTCTCCACTGCCCACCACATCAAGTCCATACAGGACCCTAAACGCATGGCATTCCGGTCGCAGTCTAATCCGCCGCCCACACGGCCACCGGGGCCACCGGGGCCGGGGCCGGCGCCGGCGTCTTTTGAGTCGCCGCCACCGGTGCCGCTGCCGGCGAAGCTGCCGCCACTGCCCACCAACGTCTTGTCCCCCAAACCAGTGAAGGCCTCAGCCAATTTAACACCAGAACTACCTACTAACCTGCAGGAGATTTTGATTAAAGACTCGAAATCAAATGCTAAACCAATGACCAAATCAGTAACATCGAAATCAAATGCTAAACCAATGACCAAATCAGGGGGTGGCAGAAGCCGTAAAGGTATGCGAAGTCGTAAGCCTAAGTATAAAGGCAAGCGAAGCCGTAAGCCTAAGTATAAAGGCAAGCGAAGTCGTAAGCCTAAGTATAAAGGCAAGCGAAGCCGTAAAGGCAAGAAAAGCCGTAAAGGTAAAATAAAGTAAATATTGAAACGGTGAAGCAAAATTATATGCATACTCAGATGCAGGTGCAAAAAATTTTAAATTGAAAAAAATTCTGCTTTCAACAAAAATCAGCATGACTGAAGTACTACTTGGATTATCTTGTGTCGTATTTTACATGTATTATCGTTTGATAATGAAGAAACGCAACCGGAACTAACCATAACGAGGTTGAGGATGAACTCGATGGTGAAAATGTAACATTTCTGTAAATATCAAAAAATTGATTTAATAAATCATTTTTTGATTGGGTCAAAAGATGTGCGATATTATACAACACCCCAAGTTTAGATTCCGTCAGCATATCGCCGCGTTCGATTATGACCATACAATTGTCAAACCGAAATCAAACAGTACATTTTCAAAAAATGTTGACGATTGGATGTGGCTGCGACCGAACGTAGTACCCACCATATTAGCCCTATATAAACGTGGATATTCCATACTCATCTTCACAAATCAACATAAATCATTTAAACGGGAACAAATCAAAATTGCACTCGACACCCTCGATATACCATACAAAGCCTATATTATGATGGACAAAGATATCAAAAAACCAAATCCATACTGTTTTCAAAACCATATTTCAGGTCGGAAAATGTCAACCAAATCATTTTATGTTGGCGATGCACTTGGTCGTGAGCAAGATTGGAGTGATGTAGACAAGGTATTTGCCAATAATAACAATATCAAATATATCAGTCCAGAAGAAATATTCCCCTTTCCGGAAAAGCAATCACTTGCAGTTAATCCTGTCACAAATAAAGAGGTTATCATTATGGTTGGTTACCAAGGCAGTGGTAAGTCCACATTCGCTGCAAAGCATTTCGGTGACAAATACACAATTCTGCAAGGAGATGTACTCAAAACAGAAGCCAAAATGGTTAAACATCTCAAACTTGAATTGACCAAAGATAAATCGGTTGTATTAGATGCAACCAACCCAAGCATTAAAAAACGTGCAGTCTTTATAAAAATTGCAAAAGAGTTAGGAGCGACTGTTCGTATTGTTCATATCACGACAACAATTGAACAAGCCATGGAGAATAATGCTAAGAGGGATAATCCTGTCCCAAAAATTGCATTCTATTTGTTTAGGAAGAATTATGAGCAACCAACCCTAGCAGAAGGGGTAGAAGAAGTTATTGTGGTATGATAAGCGTTTGAGAATGAAGAAACGCAACCAAATACTCATTTAGGGAAATTAAATTGAAAAAAAAGGATGGAACATTTTTATTGACATCATCATGCACAAGACTATCTTTATGTTCATTTTCATCGTGAGTTGTGCCATGGCACAAGAAGATTGTGACGATGGTTGGCACATGGACTTTGAAAATTATCCAATTGGTAGCACCATAGTGACAGTCACAATGTTGTTACCGACAGTTCTATGTTGTTTATATCAAATGATTTAAATACGATTCTATAATATAAATGATGTTCCGGTCATTTTTATTTTTTGCTGTTCTTATGCAGTCTTGCATATCAGGTTTTAAAACATCACCAGTTTGTATTTCAAACAATGATAAAATTAATTTCATTTTTAACATGATTGATATAAATCCAAAAGATGCAATATTGAATTATAAAGAATTGTATTTTTATCAATATTTAACTGAGCCGCAATTGCCACTTACACCAAAAGATTATAAATTAATATGTAATATGTTAGGTGCGAATTGGAGATTTGGATTAAGTATACATCAATTTAATAAAACATATTATATTTATGAGTTGGGAACCAATTTGGATAAAGATTATACAACAATGAGGCGTTTATATGAATCATTTTGACAATATGAATCATTGTAATTAATAATTTAAAAACACCTTGGTAAGATATAATATTAATGAAAATTGATACAGAAGTGAAGTTGGATTTTGCAGATGTTCTTATTAAACCCAAACGGTCTAATTTGTCATCAAGAAGCGAAGTCAATCTTGAACGAACTGTGACGTTTCTTCATTCCAAACGTGTATGGAGTGGTGTGCCTCTTTTGGTTGCCAATATGGATACAACTGGTACATTTGATATGTACAATGAGTTGCAAAAGCACAAAGTAATTACATGTCTTCATAAACATTATAAAGTAGAAGATTATCCATTGGATTTGGATCCTAATTACTATGCAATTTCAACTGGAACATCGGTTGCAGATAGAGAGAAACTAGATGCATTGATTAGACGTTTGAATCCATATTTTGTGGTCGTAGATGTAGCTAATGGTTATAGTTCTAAGTTTGTAGATTTTTGTACTGACCTACGTAAGTCGTATCCTCATCTTACGATAATTGCAGGTAATGTTGCAACAAGTGATATGGTACAGGAATTGCTTATTTCAGCCAAAGTAGATGTAGTTAAGTGTGGTATTGGGAGTGGTTCGGTATGTAGTACACGTTTGAAGACCGGTGTTGGGATGCCACAATTGTCTGTATGCGGTGATTGTGCAGAGGTGGCTAATGGATTGGGAGGACATATTGTGAGTGATGGTGGATGCAAGTTGGCAGGTGATATAGCAAAGGCGTTGGGTGCAGGGGCTCATTTTGTGATGATGGGCGGAATGATGGCGGGACATGAAGAGTCAGGTGGTGAAACTATTGAAGAAAATGGCAAAAAATATAAGATGTTTTATGGAATGTCAAGTGAATATGCACAGGACAAGCACAATGGTGGTATGGCTAAATACAGGTCAAGTGAAGGAAAAGTCCGAAAGATACCTTATAAAGGAAATGTAGAGACAACAATATTGGATATATTGGGGGGGCTTAGATCGGCGGGAACATATATGGGGGCATCCAGAGTGAAGGATTTCCCGAAATGTTGTTCATTTGTAATGGTTAATCGTCAAGTGAATGAGGTATATAGTAGTCCTGAGTTTATGACAAAATAAAAATTGAAAAAAAAACTATGAAATAGAGAGAATGCAGAAAGATGTATTATTCAATGTTTGATGGAAGAAATGAGACATTCGATGCTGTATGTTTTGAAATCGGTTGCGTTCTGCTATTTGACCCCTCAGAATTAAATCGAGATGCTGTTTTTTCAACAATGTTAGCCTATATTGCCGAATATATAAATTTTGACGTAAGTGATACTCTACGTTAAAATTGAAATTTTATTTTTTAATCGTCAATATATACACATCATGGAAGAAGCCACATTAGCCACACTTTTTGCACAGGTTACACTCCTAACCAGTGAGGTGACAGCTCTTAAACAGCAACAGACTCAATTGGTAGCTGCACTCCAAGCCGCCAATCCGGATGTTAATTGGAGTCACGGTAGCCCCCCAATTGAAGAGGAACCGCCCTTTTACGCCGACCCGGCGTTCTTCAATCACACTATTACTGACGCAAGTTATATATCACCCAACGATTTTGAATCGAATATGCATAGTTTGAATATGGAAAGTGCAGAATCATCCACATCAAACTCAGATGAAAAATGGTATGATGATGAAGACAATGTTGCAGATTATCCAATGTGTCCAGGTTGCAAAACAGATGCACCAGGACAAATGGCACATATGGGATATGGAGGTTGTCTTGACAATGGTCTATGATGATGATGGTCTATAATGATATTTTTTATCCTCTACCCAGTAATTCTCCAATTACTATTCCTGGAACACTCATTAAACACCATGTAGATGCCCATTCATCATTTAAACCACCTACTGCATAGATTGAAAGTAACACAATTAATACTTGACTAATAAATGAAAAATAAGCATTATTTTGAGGCGTTAACCAAAAAATTGGTATAAAATATAATGCAAACCATATAAAATAATTTGGCTCGAATCCATAAAATGTTTGAGCATTATAATTCCATTTAATATGTTTTTTTCCTTTTAATGCACAAGTTATTCCATTAATCATTAATTCGTGCGTATTCGATTTTTTATTAGAATTATTAAATATTCGTAACAATGCTACAAAAAATACTAATGCACTTAATATAGACGTGAATTTAAACACCGTTTGATTAGATGTTGTATAATGAAGATATATTATATTCCACATTAATGGTTGAATCCATAAAAGAATCCATGAAAATTTCGTTAACCAAATATTTATTTTATTATTGCATTTATTAATCACTTTATATTGTAAATATTGGGTTATTTCCATAATTGTATAAAATAATATTAAACATATTGATGTCCATTTATAACCATTATAAATTCTATAACTTAATAATGATAATCCAAGAATACTTAATCCTAAGGATATATTTTCTGAAAAACACATATAATATATATTAAGAAAAACACCTGCTCCACCAACTTCGTGAAGGTTTTACTTGTATTATTCCCCATTTATATTCTGCATCTTTCACAGCTACCTGTGAATAAATAATTTTTTTATCAAAATAAGTAATTCTGTCACTAACTACTTCAATATTATTGTAATTGCATAATGTAAATTCTGCTTGTCCTTCGTGAACCATCCAACCTGCATATTTATTTTCATCTAATAACGATTTTGCAAATAATTCACGTCCAAATGCTTTGAAATATTCTAGTTTATGTAAACTTAAAGAAAGTTCAAGAATTTTAAGCGGTTCTTTTGTTTTATATACTAATAATCTCGCATTGGGACATCCAAAATATTTATAACTTGCATGGTTTATTGCCTGATTTGGTACTGTTGTAAACCATGTTACTTGTTTAATATTTTTAGGTTCAAATTGATATGGTGTTGCATGATATATATATGTTCCTGCTGGTATTGTTTTAATAAAATTTGTCATTAAAAAATTGATTAAAGTTATAAATTTTAATCAATTTTATTCAGTTATTTGTATTGTGGTTGATATTCCACATATATCAAAATTAAAGAGACGAACTTCGCAATTTCCGCACACCAGTTGAAATCCGCGGCACGGATTTTTTACTGGATGATAAGGGTGCTTTGTTATTTGTTATATATTTTTTATATGAATTGGAATCACATTTACCTCTAAATGGATTGTCATATATATACATTTTGACATGGTTAAATGTTGAAATTGCCTTGAACTCATGCAGGAATTTTTCGAGTGTTGTTCCAACTGAGATATCATGACGTACATCATGTTTTTCAATGTCAAAATCTACACGCATTTTCTCCAACAGGTCTTTACTAGTTAGAATCAAATCAATCACACTATTTGCACATAGTGTGGAATTGGTGACATATTGATTAAACTCTTGTTCAGTGAGAGAATCAACTGGGTCAAGACTTGTGAAATCAGGAAGCGGGACATTTTGGCTGTTTCCGCCATATTGGATAGCCAGATAAAACGCAAAGGTTTGGCAAAACCCCTGTGTGTTGTACGGCTGGTAATAGCAGTAAGGGTTCAAAATGCCCTTGCCTTTAATGTAGGCAATATAATGAGTACAATCAGAATATTTACAGATGATACATTTGGCACCGTTGGGAATGTTCTTGTCCCTTAGGATAGTCTTGATTGCAACATGCGGTTCACCTGTGTATGTTTTCAGGTAAATATCATTCAACTCACACAGGTGCTTGTAGCAGTTGGATTCAACATGCATAATGGCAGCGAAAACAGATTGGAAAGCTTCGAATTGGGTCTCCCCATCGGTTGGCTTAACAGATAACTTATAATTAATTTTAAAAGACATCTTACTGAATTACTAAGTTTCATGTTTTTTTTCAATTTATTATTTTTAAGAGTGGTATCTTTATTTCCATCGAATGTAACTATCCTTTACAATATCATTCATTTTATCAGTTATACCATATGCAATTCTTTCATAATCATACATACAATTTGAAAATTTAAAATCTACAAGCCAACTTGCCAGAACAACATTTTCGTGTGTTGTTTCACGAATTTTATCATGTAGTCTTACATAAGATATAAAATTAGCATTTAATATTGAACGTTTCAATGCAATTTCATTTGTTAAAAATCTAACTTGTTTGTTAGCAGATTTTCCAGGTTTACTAGACATATTATTATAGTTATTTCTCTATAATAATAATTCAATTTAAAGAAAAAATCTTTCCTCCTCTAAGACTTTTTCTTATCGTTTCGCATTTATTGACCACTTACTTCATCATAAACCTTACTATAAATGCAAGTTGGAACATCACTGTCACCGATTTCTTCGGCATACAAAAGTTCTGCAATTGCATCTACAATAATGTCAATTGTAGTATTTAATCTCTCTTTAAGTTCTTGCTGTGTAATGTTTTCTTCGGCATGAAGTCGGCATGCTTCCATACCAATTATAAATAGTTCGTTGTGATAAGTCATTAAGCCTGGCCCTGACGATACTTTTATTAAGTTTTTTTTTTCAATTTAAAATTTATTGCACCGGCATCTGAGTTTGCGAATATTTTGCTTCACCGTTTCAATATTTACCTTCTTTTACGTTTAGTGC
>CEQY01201242.1_pt1 | contig 17116 bp, 14 predicted proteins | sample 361391 | NCBI WGS metagenome assembly CEQY01 (sample SAMEA2621075, study PRJEB7988) | marine metagenome | isolation source: saline water (ENVO:00002010), including | reverse complement strand
CAATGCTATATGCATCCCGAAAATTTAGAGCAGGAATACCTCCTTTGGGGGGCGAGTGCGAAAATGGTCTGGAACTACTTTAAATTCCAAGCATAAAGTGATAGTTTTTTCGCCTAATTGAGGTCACTTTATGGAAAAAATTCTACTAGATATTAGCCAGTCTCTAAATTTGGCTCAACCCTTGAGTCTTATCGATGTTATTGTACTAGTTCTGATTCTTATACTTTTTGTTATTACTTTTATTAATGTCTTTGTTTCGGATAAACCAGAAGTCAAAGTTGAAAAGATAGAAGATTCCAAAGCGGAACCCCTGTTAAAACAAGAGTTACCTGGAACAAGTGTCAAGGGCGTGGCGACCCCAGAAGAGGAGCCTGCTCCAAAACCAGTAGAAAAACCGACTCCAAAACCTGTCGAGAAACCTAGTGTCAGTTGGGATAAACGACTCTTCAAAGGTTTGAGTAAAACACGCAGTGAAATCTGGGGAAAAGTGTCTACTCTGCTTGGGGCAAAAAAATTAGATGATGAAGTGGTGGAAGAGATTGAGGAGATTCTTTTTACTTCTGATCTCTCACCTGTCTTAGTTGATGAATTATTAGAGCATTTAAAATCTCTGGCTGGCTCTGAGGAGCGAGATTATATGCAAGAGATCAAAGAGTTTTTAAAATCTAAAATGGAAGTTTCTCAAGCTAGAGTTAATACAGAGCTTTATAAATTAGAAAAAGATTCCAAAGTTACCGGACCAAAAGTCATTATGATTGTGGGTGTGAATGGTGCAGGAAAAACTACAACAATTGGAAAACTGGCCACTAAGCTTAGATCACAGGGAGCAGAGGTTGTGGTGGGAGCTTGCGATACCTTTAGGGCCGCAGCTGTTGAGCAACTTGAAGTCTGGTGTAATCGCGCTGGAGTTGAAATTGTTAAAGCCGGCGAGGGAGCCGATCCAAGTGGTGTCGCTTATGATGCGGTGGCTAAAGCAAAAGAAATAAATGCGGATTATTGTATTATTGATACAGCAGGGCGCCTCCACACTAAAGCAAATCTTATGGATGAGCTGGCCAAGACAAAGAAAGTTATGAGTAAGGTCATTCCTGAAGCCCCCCATGAAACCCTTTTGGTTTTGGATGCCATTACAGGACAAAATGCTCTGCGACAAGCTGAAGAGTTTAACAAATATCTCAATTTAAGCGGTTTGATATTCACTAAATGCGATGGATCTTCAAAAGCGGGGAGTGCAGTCAGTATTGTGCAAAGCTTAAGTGTTCCTATTGTCTATATTGGGGTGGGCGAGGACGTTGAAGATCTAGATGTTTTTCAACTAGATCCCTTTCTTGATGCACTGCTTGGTATTCAAGCTTAAATCAGCTCAAACTGGGCTTTGAGCGTATCTTGCATTGACTTCTATTAGCCTGAATTCTATTCTTATTTCATGTCTGAAACTAATAAAAACCAAAGTTTGGAATTTAATATATTAGGTTGTGTCGTCCGTGTAAAAGGTGACGATCAGAATAATAAAGACGCTACTCGTGCAGTAGATTTGCTTAATAACCAAATTCAATCTTTAAAACAAAAAAATCCAAGTTTGAAAGATATTGATTTAGCGGTTTTAAGCGCTTTGAAATTAGCGACTGACTCTTTTGAGTTGGAAACTGAGTACAAAGAAAATGTTTTTGCATTGAAATCAGGAATTGAAGATGCGCTCAATTTTGTGGAAGAAATTTCGGCAAGTGAGTCCCCTTCAAGTTAGTGCTTAGGTGGATAAGAAAGCACTACGTTTTGAGATCAAGCAAAAGCTCAAGACTTTAACGATTGAAGAAATTGAATCAAAGAGTTCAAAGTTAAGTCTAAATCTATTGCAACTTCTAGAGCAAATTTCCAGACAGAAAGGTTTTCGCTCGTTAGGTTGTTTTAATCCTATCCAGCAAGAGCCCCTTTGGTTTTTAAGGTTTAAGCCTGATGCTTATGACTACTTATTAGTGCATATGCATCTCGATCAAACTTTAAGTTTTCACCCTGTGGAGTTTGAAGGTTTTGATCACAAGGTCTTTCACTTAGAACTACACGAGTCTCTCTTGGTTCATAGTGGAACTCCTGAAGTCTTATTGGTGCCCGGTCTTGCTTTTACCCAAAAAGGTGAGCGCTTAGGGAGAGGTAAGGCTTATTTTGACAAATACTTGTCTTCTTTTAAGGGAGTCACTATAGGGCTCGGTTTTGAGATGCAAGTAGTAAAAGAATTACAAACAGAAGCTCATGATATGAAACTAGATTATATTGTGACTGAAAAAGATATATATAAGGGGAATATAAAATGACAACAGAATCAATCTTAATGGCCATTCTGTTTTTTGTAATTGGAGCCGTCATTGCTTATTTCTTTTCACTTGGAAAAGTTAAGAACTTAAGTAGCGAAAAAGAAAAGCAAGCTGAAGAGATGTTACAAAAAGCTGAAGAAAAAGCTAAAAATATCAGAAGAAATGCGAAAAACGATGCCAAGCAAATTATCCAAGATGAGCGTGAAGATCTTGAAAAAGAATTTGCAAAAAAACAGCAATCACTTGCTGACCAAGAAAGAAATCTTACCAAAAAAGAGCTTACTCTAGATCAAAAGATCGAAGCCAAAGAAAGAGACCTGCAAGAAATCAAACGAAAAGAAGAAATTCTAGATAAAGAAAAAACTCAGACTCAACTTGAGCGTGGAAAGCTAATGGAGCGTCAGAATGATATTTCTGAGAAGCTTGAAAAAGTTGCAGGAATGACGAAAGATGAAGCCAAAGCTGAACTCGTCTCTGTGATGGAAGAAGAAGCGAAAGTTGATGCGGCTAAGATGATCCAAAGAGTTGAAGAAGAAGCGAATGAAGAAGCTGAAAAAAGAGCGAAACGAATTTTAGGTATTGCTCTGCAAAGATTTGCGGGAGAATTTGTTGCCGAGCAAACCATTACTTCTGTTGAACTTCCGGGAGATGAAATCAAAGGTCGACTCATTGGTCGTGAAGGTCGAAATATTCGAGCCTTTGAACAAATATGTGGTGTGGATCTTATTATTGATGACACTCCAGGTATGGTTGTTATCTCTTCCTTTAATGTCGTAAGAAAACAAGTGGCGAGAATGACCATTGAGAAGCTGATTGCCGATGGCCGTATTCACCCCGCAAAAATAGAAGAGTTTCATGATAAATCTAAGCACGAACTCGAGCAAAGGTTACGTGAACTGGGTGAAAAAGCGCAAATGGAAATTGGAATCCATGGTCTGCACCCTGAAGTTCTAAAAATGTTAGGTGCCCTTAATTACCGAACATCTTATATGCAAAACCAATATCAACACTCTCTAGAGGTTGGTTTCCTATGTGGGGCTATGGCCGCAGAACTTGGGCTCAATATTAAACAAGCCAGACGTGCTGGGCTTCTCCACGATATTGGGAAAGCCATTGATGCATCTGCGGAAGGATCACACGCTGTTGTGGGTGCTGACTTCATTAAAAAATATGGTGAAGATCCAGACATCGTTCATGCTGTACGAGCTCACCACGAAGATGTAAAACCAGAAACACTTCTTGCTCATTTAGTTATGGCGGCTGATGCACTGAGTGGAGCAAGACCAGGTGTGCGTAAGTTCTTAAAAGAATCCTATGTGTCTCGTGTTACTGATATTGAAAATATCGCTTCAAGCTTTGATGGTGTTTCAAAAAGTTACGCTATCTCCGCAGGACGTGAAATTAGAGTCATCGTTGAGAATGAAAAAATTGATGATGAACAAACAGTGATGCTCTCTCGTGATATCGCTAAAAAGATCGAAGAAGAAATGTCTTATCCTGGAACCATTAAAGTCAGTGTGATCAGAGAGACAAGATCAGTAGGTATCGCAAAGTAATCAATGAATAAAGTTGCTATCGTATTAGGAACCTCTTCAAGTATCGGCTCAGCAGTAGTTAAGTCGCTTCTTCGAAGAGGTTTTCTCGTTTTCGGAGGATCAAGAACAGAAAGCGAAATTGATCACGACAATTTTATAGATATCGAATTAGACATCACCAAAAAAAATCATATCCATAATTTTCTGGAAGAGGTTTCCAAAGAAACTGAAGTCGTCGATTTGATGATTAATCTTATTAATCTCTGTGAGATGGCAAGCACCAGCGACACCAATGATTTGGATCTCACTTCTCATTTTAATGTAAATGTTCTTGGTTATTTTAATTTTCTTAAAGCTTTTGAACCTCTTGTTCTTGCGGAAGAAACTTATATCATTAATGTCTTTTCTCTAAGCGGAAAAAATTATTACCCCAATACGCTGGCCTATAGTGTGAGTGAGCATGCTAAAAAAGCCCTGACTAAAATTTTTGAAAAAGAATGGAAAAAATATGACATCCGCTTCACCCAAATTTTTACAGGTGCGATTGATACTGATTTTTGGGATGACTATCCCGAAGCGGACAAAACCCAAATGATGAGTGTGCAAGACTTCACTTATTATATAGACATGCTCTTGGATGCTCCTGTACATATCCAACTGCCAGAGCTGACCTTCACCCATAAATCTAGCTTCATAGATTAAGATGCCCTAAATATTCGGCAACGAAATTCTTCCTAAACAAGAAAAATTAACCACTTGAGGAAATCACTCCATCAAATTATGAATTTTCCTTTAGAATATTAAGTAACAGACCGAAAAAGTACGAGTGAAGGTAGCACAGAAGATGAATACATTGATGGGTAGATTTTTTTCTTTAATCTTAGTTATGGTTATGACAATGCCTGGGCCGGTCTTTTCTCAAGAGCAATTGGCGCCTGTCACAGTTGTTTCTCCAGTTATGTCAGTAATGGATTTTAGTAAAGCTTCAGTTCTCTCAACACGCCCTCTAGTTCTAGATTTAAGCTTTCTTAATCAAGACAGTATTGCAGATTCTTTTAATAATTCAATTTGCTGTGATAATAATCAATGTCAAACAACTGTCATGTTGGGAGCGAGTTGTAATGTTTTAGATACGACTGTCTTTGCGGATGAGCCAGGGGTAAGTGAAATTGCAAATGTATTATCCCAAACAACCTTAAGAAATAATATACGTTTTGGAAATATACCCTTATTTGGTTCATCAGATAATTTTGAGAACATAAAATATCAATTCACCCCAAGCTATTGCCAAAACTGTGTGAACTCGTTAATTGAAGCTGAAAATAATGGTGAAGTCGATATCAACGGCCTTAAAAGCGAAATTCTATCGAGTATTCATGGGGTCGGTGAAGATGAGGAAAAGGGACATGAAGAACATGAGGGAGTTCATAAAGCCCAACAGTATCTGGCAAATATTGGAATCTTCAGAGATCATCTACTTTCTTATTTTAATGGCCTATCTATTGAAGCAAAAATGGATATATTGACGAGTAAAGGAGTCTCGCCTGAAGAAGCAGAAGCCGCAGTCATATATGGTCAAGGCAATATATTAACTCATTCCACCTTTTTTTGCAGAATAGATGAAGATCGATACAACAATTATAGAAATGGTTGGTGTGATGAGAATAAATACCAAGAAAATTTAAGGGCTTTATACACAGAAAGTGCTCCTGTTGAGCATGCAAGTGCTACAAGTGCGCTGGTTTCAGCGGGGTTAAGCGGTTTCGTTGAAGGAACGGCATATGGAAGCTTAGGTATAGATCAAGTTTTTCAAAATTATAGTGGCATGACAAGAAATCCTGTTGAGTCTCAATTGGAGCATTCCCGTGGAGGCGTGGTGACAGGCCCATCGTCTGATGTCCATACAAACCCATTAAACAATCGTAATGATTGGAAGAATGCCAATAACACATTTGCAAAGGTAATATCACAAAGTATAAGAGCTCATCACAATCAAGTGTTAGAATTATGCGAAAAAGACTCGTTTCAAAGATCAAATCGAAAATTAGTTTTATTACAAAAAGTTCTTGCTGATGGAAATTTAAGAAATTCAAATAGAATTAGTCCTGACTTAGAAAACTTAAAAAATGCATTTCAAAATTCTGTACTCTTGGCACCCCATGTGTATGCCAATTTACAAGACCCCTCTTTTTTATGCGAAATGGTAAAAAATAACGAGAGTAATATCAATATCTTCAATATTGATGAGGAGAACGCTCATAGTGAATTTAGCAATGTTGTCCAGAGAGCTAGAGAGAGTTACCAACAATCTAATAGAGTTGCTGAACTATTTAATAATATTGAGAAAAACCTCTGTTTCAATGGAAACCAAGAGAACTTTGAAAGAGCACTTAATTTAAGTTTATGCGGATCACAAGTAGCTTCTGTTGTTGAGCTAGAAGAGTACAAGAAAAATCTAAGACCTAAGCCTGCTGGAGTTGACTTGGCAATTGCTAGTTTGAAGTGTGAAAGTCTAGCTTATGACCCAGAACAACTTTTAGGTGATCTTGAACAGCAAGCTTCAGAAAACGCGGAAGCACAAAGTTTAGTTAATCAAGGGAATTTTTCTCCTGAAGCCTTGGCGGCAGCGAGAGAAAGAGGAAGGCGTAGTTCTCTAGGGAGAGGTGAATCAAGTCGTTCAAGTGGAAATAACGGTAGAAATACTCAAAGAAATTTATTGGCCACAAGAGATGAAAATAGAGATGCCTCTAATTTAAATACTTTTAGTGAAAATAGAGCCGTTGATGCGAGAAGATCTGATACAGAATCAGCACGCTCTGGCGCTATTACTCGTATGCCTGCTGGTGGCGTGGAAGCTGCTACTGCTGCAACCACAACAACTGCTGCTGGAGGGGGTCCCGACAGTATTACTGCAAGACTTGATAATAGATCAGCAAGTAATAATCCGATGACAAGATCATCAGATAATTTTTTCAACGAAGTCACGACAGCCGATATCAGTCGAGCTAGAGAGAATGAACAAATTGCTGAAAGATTAGCTGCTGCTGAAGCAAGGGCCAGAGAGGTTAGCTCAGGTGAAGAAGGAAATGCGCGTAATGTAGCAGCTGATATAGCGTCAAGAAATAGAAATGTTTTTGGAGAGAGACAAAATCTCTCTGAAGATGAGCAGTCTTATCAAAATATGATTGAGGAACTCAGAGAAGAAATTCGTAGAGAGAATGTAGACCAAGATATTGCTAGTGAAGAAAATCCTGAAGTTCAAAGGCTTCTACGTGAAAATGAAAATTTAAGGCGTGAGCGTTTTGATATGCAAAGACAACTGGATCGAATAAGCGGCAGGATTGATACTATTGCTCGCGGAAATCCAGGAACCTTTGGTGCAAGTGGTGGAGCAGCCAGCTCTGGAGGGGCAGCTCCCATACCTTCAAGTAGTGGAGGGATGAGTACTGGAGGTGAAGGTCGAGCGCCTGCTAGCGAAGGTTCTGGTACGGTAGGCTTTGGTAGAGATATTACCAATTCTGCTGCTGCGGGGAGTGTCCCCGGTCAGTCAAGATTTCAGCTAAGTAGTTTAAATAACGATGGTTCACTCGCTTTGAGGGTGAGAGACAATTCTGGTGAATTAAAGGAATACAACCTTACAGCCGATAATATATTTCTAGAGGATGGTGCTTTAAGAAGTATTCGTATAGGTAACCAAGAAATTCTAGCCTCAGAATTGAGTGATGAAGTAAGAAGACAGGCCATAATAATTAAACTGTCTGAAAATAAAACGGAGATTGGCACTGCTGCAGACGAGTTGATAAGTGTCGCTGGGATTCCGAGAGCGAATGAAGTGTCTGATCCTGTAGGAAATGCTGTTTCATACGCTATGTGGTTAAGAGATGTAAATAGTAATTTTGATGGTGTAGCAGATGGAGAGTAAAAATATAAGAGAGTAGGTATGAATTTATTTTGCAAAAAAATTCTTTCTTTCTTTATAATGGCACAGATGCTTTTACCTGGTCATGTTTTTGCTCAAGATGTGATTGTTCATAGAGAATTCCGCCCCTTAGTATTGACTGAAGTTGAGCCCTTAGAAATAGTTTTTGATGAAAATGTTTTTGCCGACTTAGTTAGAATTCCATTATTAACACTCGAAACAGATGACACTGAAAACCAGCAACTTGTTAGGTTTCAAGGACTTTGCTGTCAAGAGGGTCAATGTGAAAGAGATAATGTGTTACAAGGTCATAGCTGTAACTTGTCTCAAGATAGAGTGACAGAGCTTGGGGATGATCTCATTAAGCTCGATGAAGTGGTTTTTCGTTCTAATTTATCCGAAGGTCTACTGCTGGAAGAAGACGGAGATGGAAGACCCATCATTTATGATAAGTCTTTTTGTGAGAGTTGTGTTGACCGAACAACGTTAGACATCAAAAATTCTTTTGAAGATGAAGAGTCATTGGAAGAAGTCCAAAATAGAATCGCCAATAGAATTAATCAAAGAAATTTACAGGAAGCTATAAGTGTGGGAAGTCGTAGACTGCGAGGTTATGCCAATAGTAAGTCTATAATGTACAACTACTATCATTTTCTTAAAAATAATCACCCTGAATTAAGCTCTTATGCTGATGAATATCTTGAAAGTATTAATATCGATCTTTGTGGTGATCAATCTGATGTACACGCCTTTTGTGAAACGGCAGGGGATTCTGTTCCAGGAGCTATAAGTAACCAGTGTGCTCCTGAAGTTTATATTGAAACGATGAATGGAATTCATGCCGAAATTCGATCGGGAGGTGCAGAACCTAGTACTTTTTATAATGAAGCAGAGTTTCGCAATGTAGCTGCGCAGAGACAGAGTTGTCAGGAAAATCCACCCATGTTTGATTTAAACTTTGCCTTAAATCATTTAGGTCCCTTAGAGCTAATGTCTGTGACCACTGTTAACTCAGCAGGCTTGAATGAAATTGTGGGGGAAGGGCACAGTAATTTCACTCTGAACCTTGCAAGAAATCTAAATTTGGGAGTTATGTCAGCAAGCGCTGGAAGTGTTGCAGCAGCAATAGGTTTACCAGATTATATAGCAAGGTCCACTGGGTCTCAGCAAACACCTATAAATTTCTTGGCCTCTAAGGCATCTGAGAACTTTAACCATTTAAAACAAGTTTGTCAGAATGATAATTTTAGTCAGTATGATAATGAACTGAAACGAGAAGCTTTGATACGTATTTGGTCCGGAGCGAGTATCACTTCAGTGAGCAGAGACGATCAGTTTTTAATGGAGGATTTTTTTCGAGAATTTTCAAAAGTCAAAACAAACTTTCCTCAGTACGGGCCTTCATTAGAAAGTCCTGATTTTCTTTGTGATCTTGTCACTCGTCCCGGGGTGACAGCAAACTCACTGGCAAGTATTGATGGTTTTTTAGATCAAGTTGAAGCCACTCAAACGAATAATAAAGAAGAGTTTAAGCTAAGGTTTGCTGAAATATATAATAATGTATGTTTTCAAGGTAATAAAGATCGTTACCTTGGTCAGTTTAATAATCTTATGTGTAACCATAAAATTCCAAGTTTAACTCAGTTAGATAACTACGCTCGTGATAATGAATTAACGGCTATCGAAAAGCTTGCCCTCTCGAGGCTACGGTGCGAGAGTCTTGCCGAATACCCAGACCAGAGAGCAATAGAAGCAGAAGGTTTAGGTGAAGATCCTAGTTCTATAGATAATCCTGAGGATGAAGCTGATGGCCGTGCTGCCAGTCTTGCTGCCAATGGTTATATGGGAGATACATCTACTACTTCAGCTCCTGTTGAGGACAATGTTATTGTTATTACTGGTCGTAGAATGGATGTAGATGTTTTTGGTGAATCAGTGGGAAAAGCTGAAGCAAGTTCAAGTTCCTCTGGCCAAAGAAGCGGTTATCGAGACACAGCTTTTTTAGACACTGCTCCTGAACGAAGAAGAGATGAAGCTAGAGTGGCAACTCAGAGAACTGAGCTAGACAACCAAGTGGTGCGTACACCTGCGGGCAGCGTTGATGCCACAGGTGGCCTTTCAGCAAATAGATCTTGGGAGCGTAGTAATGAGCGTGAAGCAATTGCAAGCGGTCAACCCGCTGGAGGCAGCACAAGCTTATATGATCCCACTCGTTTTTATAATGGTGTTACAGATATTAGTGGTGAGAGAAATACTGCTATTGAGACTCAACAACGACTCGCAGAAGACCTAGTCTCCCAAGCAGACCCGACTGAATTAAATCCTCAAGAAAGGGTTCAACGAGATCTTGCTTCAGGAGAAGAAAACCTCTTTGGTGAGACAGAGAATTTAACTTCTGAGCAAGAAATTTATCAGAGGGTTATTAAAGATCTAAGAGAGGAAATTAAAAGAGAAAGAATGGATGAAGCTATAGCCAATGAATCAAATGAAGAAATTCAAAGACTCATGAGAGAAAATGAAGCCCTTAGAAGAGAACGTTTTGATATGCAAAGGCAATTAGAAGAAATCAACGGCAGAATAGACACTATTGCTCGAGGTCGTTTAAATGATGAAAATCAAGTAGGTGCGGGGGCAGGCTCAGCTTCTGCAAGTGGAAGCTCTGTCGCATCTGGATCTGGTGGCGGAAGAAATCCGGCAGGTAGTGATAGGGAAAGTTCTGCTGCAAGTGGGAGAAGTGATCGCCCAGTGGATATTAATGGCAGGGCCGTTATCACAGGAGCTTCTGGAGCTCAATCTCAGGTTCAATTTGCCAGAACTGATGGTTCATCTCTTTATCTTAGAGTCAGAGATGATTCTGGTGAAGAACAGGAATTTAACCTCACCCCAGAGAATATTTTCTTAGATGGGGGAGCACTCAGAAGTATTAGAGTGGGGGACCGTGAGATCCTAGCAAGTGACTTAAGCTTAGACGTACAAAGAGAGGCTCTGCGAATTAAGTTAACAGAAAATATGCAATCTCAAGTCAGTGCAGGTCAGCAACTTGCTGCAGTTCTTCCGCCTAACAGATCCGGAAGAACAGATGATCCTGCTCAAGAGTTCATTTATACCTATCAAGATCTGGTTGCTACCACTGAAGAAATGCAAGAGGCTAGCTCCGAGCAGTGATTCAACTTATTAGTATCGTTATCCCTTTTATTGAAAATAAAGTCTGGACCCAAATGAGAACATCTAAAGATGAGCTGGTGGGGACGCATGAATTTCCTGGCGGAAAAGTAGAACCCAATGAGTTGCCTGAAGTTGCCGCTGCCCGAGAAGTTTTAGAAGAGACAAATGTCAGAATCGAAATCCCCCAATTAATGAAATGGAAAGACTATTACTGGAATAAGGGGTCTCAAACAATTTGGCTTAAGATTTACTTATACCAAGATAAACAATTGCAATTTAGTGACGTTGGTTATAAAAGCTTTGAAGAGCTTTTAGCACCGACTGCAGCGATTCCTCCCGCAAATAGAGAAATACTGGCAGATTTAAGTGCTTTTTTAGTAAAAAAAGCTGTAATTTAAAGTGTTTAGCTAGCCCTTAAAAAAGCCTTAATATAGACAATAAAAGAGCTAAACGTGTATAATAAAAGAAACCAAAATGGTGATCATTATAGAGGAGAAAAACCATAGAGCCCCCATCGAGTAGTTTAAACGTCTTACCAAAAAATCACGTACATTTTATTTCACAAGGCCAGCTAAGATGAACGAACAAATCTTAGAAATCGTTATTTTCTTTTTTGGAATTCTGGTCTCTGCTTTTTTTTCTGGTTCAGAAGCCGCTCTTATTTCAATTCCTATCAAACGCGTAAAGCATATGGTTGAAAATAATACGAAGTCCAGCGTACTTCCGTTTTTGGCCAGCCACCAAAGTGAGCTGCTAACCACACTGCTCATAGGAAATAATTTTGTTAATATCTTTGTAGCTTCTTATGCCACGACTATAGCCCAACGCTATTTTGAAAATGATGCTCTTTCTTATTCTGTTGGTATCACGACTTTTCTCATCCTTATTTTCGGTGAGATTATTCCCAAAACCTTTATGCGAAACCATGCTGAAAGATTGGTGATTCCTACGGTTTTTATTTTAAGAGCTCTCTATTATATTTTATATCCAGTTGTTTTTATCTTTATGTTCATTATTAAAACTGTTTTAGGAGAGAACGCTGCTCTTCAAGAGCGCATGATTACTAAGGACGATATTGAGTTTATGGTTGGCGAAGCTGAGAAAGAGAAAACTATCGATTCTAAGCAGATTGATCTTCTTACCTCCATTCTTGAATTTCCAACAATTAAAGTTAAAGACATTATGACTCCTAGGACTTCTGTTCATGCTATTAAAGCAGATGCTGTGTTTGATGAGATTGGAGCCTTGATTAAAGATGTTCAACATTCAAGATACCCTGTTTTCACTGAAGACTTAGATTCTGTTATCGGGCTTCTTCATGTTAAAGATATTATATTTGCTTCTTTTGCAGAACGTGAAAACTTTGATGTCACGAAATATATTAATGAGCCTTTTTATGTTTATGAGCATATGAAAATTCAAGCGGTTTTTGATCATATGAATAAAAAGAAAGTACACTTGGCTTTGGTTAAAGATGAAAATGGTCTCATGGTAGGAATTGTGACCCTTGAAGATATTATGGAAGAGATTTTTGGCGAGATTCAAGACGAGCACGATGATGAAGAAGATATTATTCAAAAAGATGATTCTGCTGATCTTGAAAAAGGAATCGTCGTTCCTGGAGCCATTTCTCTTAGAGATTTAGATAGTGAATACGATATCCATATACCACTTAATGATAATTACTCTACGCTGAGAGGTTTTCTGCTAGATATGCTCGGCAATAATTTTCCTAAAAAAGGTGATGTTCTTTTTTGGGATGGGCTGTCCTTCGAACTTCTACAAGTTGAAGATGAAATCGAAGAAGTCAAAATTGAGAGTACTGGAGATATTGAAATTGAGGAAGATGAAGAAGAGAAACCAACTCTTAAAGAAGATCTAGCTATTAACTAATCTAATTCTTCTATCGTGATATCACCTTTAATTTTCGCCCGACAGGCCAATCTAAGTGTTTTGCCTTCAAAAAAGTCTTCCCCATGAATTCTTTTATAGTTTGCCATTAAACTTGCAAGGGTATTGCTTTCCACCTCAGATGGTTCTGATAAATTCTCTGCTCCCTCGAGAATAAAAACACGGCAAGCACCACAAGAGCCAGCTAAGCAACCATGGGAGAGTTCAATATTTTCTTCTTCCAAAGCATCAAAAATAGTCTTGTTATTTTCAGTAGTTACGCTCTCGTTTAGATTTTTTATTGACACAGTGGGCATGTTACCTTCAGTTGCTCTGGGTTATATATTACCCAAATTTAATCAACTATTTAAAAGATATACAAGGAGATTCCTTAATGATCAGCTTTGAAAAACTGTATAGTATGGGACATGAAGAAGTGGTTTTCTTTAGTGAGCCTTCATGTGGACTTAAGGCCATTGTAGCCATTCATGATACCACCCTTGGACCAGCATTAGGTGGAACAAGAATGTGGCCTTATTCTTCAGAGGCAGAAGCGGTAGAAGATGTTCTTAGACTCTCGCGGGGGATGACTTATAAAGCTGCAGTTTCAGGACTTAATCTTGGTGGTGGAAAAGCTGTTATCATTGGAGATCCTAAAAAAGATAAGTCAGAAGCACTCTTCAGAGCATACGGACGATTCATTGAGTCTCTTAACGGAAGATATATAAGTGCAGAAGATGTAAACATTTCAGTTGAAGATATTGATCATGTTTACACAGAAACGAACTACGTTTGTGGTGTGGATAAGGCCAGTGGTGGTTCAGGAAACCCTGCTCCTTATACGGCTCTTGGGACTTTTAGAGGAATGGAAGCGGGAGCGACCAAACTTTGGGGTTCAAGAAGTTTAGAAAATAAAGTCGTGGCCATTCAAGGGGTTGGCTCTGTTGGATTGGAGCTCGGAAAACTGCTTAATAATGCAGGGGCTAGAATTCTTTTCACTGATATCAATGAAGACAATATAAAACGCATGAAAGAAGCCGTTCCTCATGCAGAGTTTGTGGATGCTAATGCCATTTATGATACTAAAATGGACATCTATGCTCCTTGTGCTCTTGGAGCGACGATCAATGATGACACTATTGGAAAGCTTCAATGTAAGCTGGTTAACGGAGCAGCTAATAATCAACTTAAAGAAGATCGTCACGGTGAAGAACTAAAAGAGCGTGGCATTCTCTATTCACCTGATTATCTCATCAATGCCGGTGGACTTATGAACGTCTCCATTGAGTTTGAAGGCTGGAATGATGCTAAGTCGAGAAGAATGGTCGATACGATTTATGATACCACTTTAAAGATCTATAAGATCAGCGAAGAGCAAAACATAGCCGTTAATAAAGCTGCTGATGTTCTTGCTGAAAATAGACTTGAATCTATGAGAAAGATTCAAACTACCTATCTTGGACGCGGTTCAGATCATCGTTTCCCTGGGACCAAGATTAGGCATAATAAATTGTAGTGATGGTAAAAGAAAAACATTATCAACTCTTAACCAAACAGATTAAAGCGATCACTGAAGGTGAAACAAACTTCATTGCCAATTGCGCTAATATAACTGCCCTCTTACACGAGGGCTTTCCCTTTTTATGGACTGGTTTTTATTTTGTCGATGATCATGAATTGATCTTGGGCCCCTTCCAAGGCCCGGTGGCCTGTACGCGAATTCCCTATGGGAAGGGAGTCTGTGGAAGTGCATGGCAAGAAGAGAAGACTTTGATTGTAGGCAACGTACATGAATTCCCAGGTCATATTGCGTGTTCAAGTGCCAGTAATTCTGAAATTGTCGTTCCTATTTTTAAGAATTCTAAAGTGGTAGCAGTGCTAGACATTGATAGCACTGAGCTTGACTATTTTGATAAAACGGATCAAAAGTACCTTGAACAAATAGTGTCAGAATGTCTCTAGAGCTGCATTAAGCAGTCAGTTTCGTAAGTTTTTCCTGTAAGAATCTATTAGTTGCATGCCGTGGCTTTATTTGACATGCTAGGGGAGCAAAATGAATGGAAAAGGAGCTTCCATGCACAAATCACATCTTTTTATTCTCTTAATTTTATCTTTTCACTTAAGCTTTGCTGGAACGGCTCAGATTAAAGTCATTTATGGTGAGGATAATAGAGAAGATGTCTCGGAAGTCGCCAATCCCCTTTATCTGCAGCTCTCACTTTCAACAGCTGGCATGATTAAGCCGGAAGATTTAGTGGAGCTTAATAACGAACAATATAGTGTGGCTGGAAAATCATTGGAAGAAGCAGGCATCTGTGCCGAAGAAAGATTTTCTCATCAAAAGACTGCCGCCAGTTGTTCTGGATTTCTCGTGGACAAGAATAAAATTGTTACAGCTGGACATTGTATTCGTTCTCAAGCTGATTGCGATAGATACCTTTGGGCTTTTGATTATAAGGTCACTGCCACGAGTGATACTGAGGTGGTGCTAGATAAAAAACAAGTTTATAAATGTCGCAAGATCATTTCTCAAAAATTAGATCGTGATTCCGAAGCAGACTATGCTTTGATAGAATTAGATCGCCAGGTTTCTGATAGAAGTCCCCTCAATTTTAGAAGAAAAGGTAAACCCCAGGTAGGAGAGTCACTGGTGGTGATAGGCCATCCCTCTGGACTTCCTACAAAAATTGCTGACGGGGCTATTGTGAGAGATGTGAATGATGTCTTTCTTACTGCTAATCTAGATACGTATGGTGGAAACTCAGGTTCAGCTGTTTTCAATGCCACCACCGGGATGGTTGAAGGAATTTTAGTTCGGGGTGAAACTGATTATATCTATGATGATGTGCGAGACTGTCGAGTCTCTAATGTTCTCGCTAACGATGCGGGAGATGGAGAGGAAGTCACTCTGATTACAATTGTTGAAGGTCTAGATAGGGTTGTTGGTAAACCACCAAAACCACCCGTAGTTGTTCCGCCAAAACCAACTGAGCCGGAAGAGCCAAGTCAACCAGTAAGACTTTCTTGGTGGCAGCGATTACTCCGTTATTTATTTGGTGCTTGATTTTACGGTGCAAACTCCCAACTCTAGAAAATCATCAAACTGCTTTAGAAAACTTTCAATACTTGTGGATGCTGATTTCAATTGTTCTATATGTTTTGTGGTTAAAACGCATTTTGATTTATAAACACCGGGAACATGTGATAAGTATATACAGTTTCCATCCTTCGGATAGACAGTGATTTTAGATTTTTTATTTACTAATTTTATTTCCCAGGTCTTTTTTACACATCTTTCGATATGAGGGAGTACATCAGAAACTTTAAACTGAAAATTATATTTAGGTATATCCTTGGTGTTGAGAATACATTCTCGACCTGTGGTAAGTTGGCATGATTTTTCTAGGTATTTTTTCGCCAACTCAGGTTCATTTCCTTTCTGTTTTATTTCAAACATTTTAAAACAGGAAATAGCCTGGCCCTCCGTGAGACATTCGCTTTCTAGCAATTTACTTTCATCATTGGCGTATACATTTAAAGTCATAGTTAAAAGCATAAAAATTTTAAAATAAATCATCGCTACCTACTAAAATAGTTTCATCACGTTCACCACTACCATTTGCATTATCTGGCTCGTACCAAGCTGCCACTGGTACACTGGATGCATATCTATTCCCGGAAGCTGTTTCAGTTCCAGTATTTGTGTAAGCTTTGTATGGTGCATTGGGATCAGCTCCTGAGCGAGTTAATGTGAGAGTCGAGATTGGAGTGCTCACTCCAATAACATCTCCCCCCGCATAGATATCAATTGTACCCGGTTGTTTACTAGCAAAAGCCACCCAGTTTGCTGAGTTGTTAATAGCATAATATTTTCTCATGAGATTGGTAGGCAAAAATGAGGCGGAAGCATTACCGTTAGAATCAGCGTATGAAGCACCTGACACAGGCTGGTCAGCTATAATAAGCAATGAATTAGCCTGATATACAGTTGTTGGATTACCCGTCGGGTTGATTTGAATTGAGTCAAGTTTGTCTAAACCTCCACTTGCGGCTGTAGAATCAGAATGAATCGTATTATAGTTGGTATTACCGACAGTAGTTGTTAATCTCATTGAGTTTGAAGGAATCCCAATAATTTCATTAGAGCTCGGAGGCAGTGGTTTAGGGTCAGACAAAGTTCCGGGTAAACTTCCAGATGTAGTAAAAGCTAAAACGGTTCCGGTTGCAGAGATTTGATAACTCCCATAGACTGACCATGAAATAGTGGTTCCAGTCCCTGCGCTAATGACACCTCCGCT